>Ga0256837_1000896_pt1 | contig 22470 bp, 21 predicted proteins | sample 4562384metaG_FD_185976 | JGI IMG/M metagenome (GOLD analysis project Ga0256837, IMG submission 185976) | Hydrothermal vent microbial communities from Guaymas Basin, Mexico - 4561-384 | ecosystem: Environmental > Aquatic > Marine > Hydrothermal vents | place: Mexico: Guaymas Basin | collected...
AAAAATATAGCTAAGTTTGAGTGGGAAAGGGTGTAGATGAAAAAGTTAATTTTTGTATATTTGTTATTATCAAGTATATTGTATGCTAAAACTATAAATATAGCAGTATCAGCTAATGTTAGTTATGCTATAGAAGATATAAAAAAAGAATTTTATAAACTTTATCCAGATATAAAGATTAAAGTTACTTTAGGTGGTAGTGGAAAACTTTTTACCCAGATAAAACATCATGCTCCTTATGGGCTTTTTATGTCAGCAAATATGGCATATCCTGAAGCTTTATACAAAAGTGGTATAGCTATAAATAAACCTAAAGTTTATGCTCAAGGGGCTTTGGCTTATTTTAGTTCTAAAAAGATAGATTTTTCAAAAGGTATAAAACTTTTAGAAGATAAAAGTATAAAAAAGATAGCTATTGCAAATCCAAAAACTGCACCTTATGGTAAAGCTTCTGTAGAGGCTTTAAAAAATGCGAAAATTTATAATAAGATTAAAAAAAAGTTTGTTTATAGTGAGTCAATATCTGGATGCATATCGTATGCACTTGTAGCTACAGATATAGGTCTTGTAGCCAAATCATCTTTGTTTGGTAAAAAAATGTTAAGATATAAATATGGTATAAATTACAAAGAGGTAGATATTAAGTTATATACACCTATAAAACAGGGTGCTGTTATGTTAAAAGATAATAAAAATGTAAAGAAATTTTATAATTTTATATTTTCTAATAAAGCCAAACAAATATTTAAACAATATGGATATTTAATATAAGCTTTATTTTTCTTAGGTTAAACTATCTTAGTTGAATAGAAATTTAACAAGGTGGACTTTTTGAATATATTAAGACTTAGTTTAGGATTGTTAGGTTCTATATTGATAAGTAATTCGTTGTATGCAAGTTTAAAAACAGATAAACTTGTATTAAAAGATAATATGCAAATCAAATATACTAAGGTGCCAAAATCAGTTGATAGATTATCTGATATTTTTGAAAATGGTATGTTTTATCTTAGATTTAGAACAAATAATTTTTATTGGGCTTGGAAAAATAAAGAAAATAATTATGCTTCAGGTATAGGTGGTTCTTTAGTTTATAAAACAGCTCCATTAAATGGTATTAGTGCTACAGTTGCTGGTTATACTTCTCAAAATCCAGCTTGGTACAGGATGGATGCAAGTGATGCAGGAATAGTTAAGGCTGGTAAAGATACATTTTCAAGATATAGGTTAAGTACAAGTGGTGATTATGGTATATCTGTATTGGGTCAAGCTTATATACAAGCAGATATAGCAAAAACAACTATAAAAGTTGGTAGATTTTTACATGAGAGTATGTTTACAAAATCAAACGATACTAAGATGATACCAAATACTTTTGATGGTATTAGTGTTGTTTCTAAAGATATAGATAAAACTAAACTATCTTTGACATATATAGCTAAACAAAAGCTTCGTGATCATACCACTTCTCATGATGTTATAGCTTATGATGGTTGGATTCAAAATGATGATAGTGCTGTAAATAAAAACTTAACAGTAGCAAGAGTAGGAGATGATAATAGACTTATAATAGCTTCTATTACAAATACATCTGTTAAAAATTTAAAAGCAACAACAGCATTTATGAGTGTTCCAGATATTGTAAGTAATCTTGCAGTTGAAGTTGGATATAATATAAAGATAAATGATACTTTAAAAGTTATACCAGCTTTTAAATATATGAAGCAGTTTGATAATTTAAATGCAGATTATGGTGTTGCAAATTTAAAAGCAAAACAAGATGGATATACTAATCCAAACTCTTTAGATGCTTATCTTGTAGCTACAAAAGTAGATATAAAAAGTGGTGCTTTTATGGGTAGAATAGGTTATTCATATATAGGAGATAAAGCAGATATTATATCTCCTTGGAGATCACAACCTACAAGTGGATATACTCGTGCTATGGGTCAGTATAACTGGTATGCGAAAACAACAACATATCTTTTTCGTGCTGGATATGATTTTGATAAAGCAGATATCTTAGATGGATTTAGTATCATGGCTAGATATGCTATACAAGATTTTGACGATAAAAAAGCAGGTGTTTTATCTGATAATAATATTTTAAATATAGATATGCGTCAAAATATAAAAGATGACTTACAACTCAAAATAAGATTAGGCTTTAATAAAGCTGATTCAAATACTAAAGATATAAATGGAGATTTGAAATCTGATTGGTCTTATAATGAATATAGAGTTGAATTAAATTATTTTTATTAAGGGTTTATGATGTTGAGAAGTGAACTATTTTATGAATATGAAGATGGTGTTGTTCATTTTTATAAAGATGAATTACAGTTGTATGATTGTGATTTAAAGAAAAAAGAGATGATACATATCTTTAGTGATATAGCAACTGCTTATAAAAATAAAGTAGCTTCACTTAATAAAAACTTACTTGAAATTAAAAACTTTGTAAAAAAAGAGATAATTGTAAAGTTAGAATTAGATACAGATAAAAAAATCACAACTATGTGTCTTGGTGAGACTATTCTTATCCTTGGTATGGAAGATGGAAAAATAGCGATTGTTTCGATGTTTTCTAAACAAAAAGATATAGAATTCAAAGTATCTGAATCACCAATAGAATCTATTTTCTTAAATTCTGAAGGTATTATTAGTATAGTTTGTAATGATGAGATATTTATAGTTAATATTGTAGATAAAATTACAATCTCAAAAATCAAAGAGTGTTCAAGTATAAAATCTGTAATAGGCGATATAAATAAAATTATATATATTGTTAAAAATCATATAGTTATGTATGATTTTCATCAAAATAAAAGGGAAATTTTATACACAGGGAAACGTATTAGAAGTATATTTTGTAATGAACAACTTTTTGTATTGGATAAGAAAAAACTTCTAATTATAAACAATAAACACAAAGCTACAAAAATTTCAAAGATAAAGGCTGATAAATTCTTAGTATTTCATAATAAAGTATTTTATACACAAGGTGAAAAAGTATATAAAACTGAGAATTTATATATAAAAAGAGAGATAGACAATATAGTTAGAATTTTAATTGTTGATGATAGCTCTACTATGAGAGAAACTTTAAAAGATACTATTTTTAAAAATTTTAAAAATATTGAAATATATGAAGCTAAAGATGGTCATGAAGCTATGAAAGCTTTAAAATCTAACAATATTGATGTAATGTTTTTAGATTGGAATATGCCACTAATGGATGGAGAAGAGGTTGTAAATATCATAAATGAACTAGATATATACCCAGATTTAAAAATAATTATGGCAACAACAGAAGCATCTTCTAGTAGTGTTAAGACTATGGTAAACAAGGGTGTTAAAGGGTATATCATAAAACCATTTGGTGTTTCTAGTATAGTTCCTCTTACTAAAAGAATTATAGATATAGTGTTAAAGGGTAGAAATGTTTAATGATTTTGGTAGAGATAATGATATACAAAAAAATATAGAGTATATGACTAAAAGTCATCTTAGAAATGTTATGCAACTTGCTGTTTTTTATACAGGTAGTGATAAAATTTATGCTATAAATATCTCAAAAATAGAAAGCTTCTTAATTAAAGAAAATGTAGAAATGGTATCTACTCCATCTGGAGATGGACTTATTGAAGGTGTACTTAATCTCCGTGGAGAGATGGTTTCTATAGTTAATCTTGATTATTGGATAGGTGAAAAAATAGATTTTGATATATATAAAATTGTTATTATTTGTAACTACAATGAAAAAAAGATAGGGATACTTGCAAAAGATATAATTATGATACAGGAGATGCAATCTAGTGAATTAAAAGTTCCTAGTTCAGATGATCCAAAGGTATCATATATAGCAGAAATAGAATTAGATAGTATCAAAAAATTATGTATTGTTTTTGATGCAGAAAAGTTACTTTATGATTTAGGTTCTAAACATAATTCAAATGGTACTACAATTTATGATATTGACAGCATAGGTGATGTTGAAGAGATATCTTCTAATAAAATGGTATTAGTAGCAGAAGATAGTGTTACTGTTACAGATAAGTTAGTTGAATTTTTTGAAAAGATAAATGTAGATTTTGAGATTTATGAGAATGGACAACTTCTTTTAGATAGATTAAAAGAGATTGATTCAGGTACTGTAGGTATAATTATTACAGATTTGGAGATGCCTATTTTAAATGGTTATCAGGTTATAAAGTATATTAAAAATTCTGATCTTTATAAAGATATTCCAATCTTATCGTTGAGTAGTATGACAAATAGAGGTGTACTAGATAAAGTTAAAAATCTTGGTGCTATTGATCTTATAAATAAGGCAGATTTGGATAAGTTGTATAAGTATATACAAGATAATATTTAAGGAGAAAAAAGATGAGTATAAGAAAGAAAAATTTAGTATTGGGGATAATCATATTTATCGCCTTTTTAATATTGCAAGTGTCTATTGCAAGTAGGTTATTTGGGATTAAACAAAATGTTGAAATTGCTACTGCAAATTATGAAAAAAGTTTAACTCTTCACTATTTAAAAGAGTTAGTTTTAAAGATGCAAATCCGTTCATCTGATGTATATATAAATCAGTTTTATGATTATGGGGCTAGACTAAATGACCCAGTTATAAATGAGGAGATATCTTCTATAAAAGAGAATTTATTGGCTGGTAAATCTGTTACAAACTATTTAAAATCAGTTTACAATGATATAAACAGACAGTTAGCTCACAATCAAAAAATGAGAGATGAATCAAATGAAGCTATAGATATAGTCCATGAAAATATAGTTATGTTTGTGATTATTTTAATTGTAAATATTATATTAAATCTATTACTTTATATTTTCTTTAGGGGTATTATAGATAATATCAGTAAGCTAGATAAAGGTATGGGTGAATTTTTTGATTATATTCTTCGTAAAACAGATTCTGTAAATAAAATAGAGATAAATGATAATGGTGAGTTTCAAAAGATATCAAAAGATATAAATAATCATATAGAACTTATTAAAATTGGTCTTAAAAAAGATCAAGCAACAGTATCAGAAATAGGTCAAATTACAGATAAACTAGAAACAGGAGATTTTTCTCAGTTAGTTAAATCTGAACCAGATAATCCTCAAATAAAAGATTTAAAATCTAATATAAACAAATTTTTAGTATCTATGCAAGGAACTCTTCAAACTATATTAAATACACTAGATAATTATCAAGAAAATCATTTTGATTCGAGAGTAAATATTCCTATGGTAGGTGAGTTGAAAATTTTAGTAGATGGTGTTAACTCTTTAGGGGAAGCATTGGAAAAATCATCAGAAAAGATTGTTCAGTCACTTACAAGTAAATCTCAACAACTACAAAAATCATCAAAAGATTTACAAGATAGTGTAGGGGAACTTACAACATTTATGGATAAAAGTAATCAAAATAATCTTCTTGTTACAAAACAGATAGATGATATAAGTAAAACTATATCAGATACAGTTGAAAAAACAAATCTTATGAGTGAAGCAGCATCTACTTCTACAGAGTTAGCTAAAATTGGTGGACAATTAGCTGATGATACTCTTGGAGCTATGAGTGATATCAGTTCATCAACTGAAGCTATAGAAGATGCCATAGGTATAATTGATTCTATATCTTTTCAAACAAATATCTTGTCTTTAAATGCGGCAGTTGAGGCTGCAACTGCTGGTGAAGCTGGAAAAGGTTTTGCTGTTGTTGCTCAAGAGGTAAGAAATCTTGCAAGTAAAAGTGCAGAAGCTGCAAAAGAGATAAAAGAGTTAGTAGAGCAAACTCATCATAAAACAAAAGAGGGGATCTCTATATCTCAAAATATGAAAGAAAATTTCTCTAAAGTTTATTCGCAGATTGCTGGAACTAGTACAATGGTTGAAAGTGTTGCTAAAAATGCAAATAAAGAGATGGAAAAATCTAAAGATATTCAAGAGTTGATAGAGCATCTAAGAAAGATGTCAGAATCAAATAAAAAAGTAATGGACAATACAACTAAAATAACAAATGAACTAAATAGTATAGCAGATGCACTTGATCAAGAGGTACATATAAAAACACTTAAAAATACTAAAGGCTAATTATAAATGTCTGATACTCTTAAAGATTTTTTTGCTGAAGAAGCTGTTGAAATATTTGAATCGGTAGAAGCTAGATTGATAGAGGTAGAGGAAAAGGGTACTTTTTCCGAAGATGATATTAATGCTCTTTTTAGAGATATGCATACACTAAAGGGTAGTTCAAATGCTGTTGGATTTGAATACTTTAGTAAGTATGTTCATTATCTTGAAACTTTTATGGAAAATATTAGAGATAAAAAACAGAAGATAAATTCTAAAGTTATAGAGTTTATTATTGAAGCTTCAGATAAGATGCAAGTTATTTTTCATGATGAATATAAAAATAATTTAGATATAAAAGAGTTTGAAAAAGAGCTAGAATCTCTAATCTCAAATATAGATAATCTAAAAAAAGAAAAAGATATAACTATAGCTAAAGAAGAGGAAGCTAAAGAGGAAGAATCTCCTAAAAAAGTTGTAAAAAGTAAAGCATTTGTTGGTGAATTTGTTGACTTGATGAACAATATAAACGATGCTTTAGATTTGGGTAATAAACTCGATGAATACGATGATGAATTTTTAAGAGAGTTATTTAGATATGTGCATACATTAAAAGGTACATCTTTATTTATGGGATTGGAATTTTTTTCAAAATATCTACATTCTATTGAAACACTTTTAGATATGGCTAGAGAGAAAGAACTAGCTTATACAAAAGAGATAAATGAATACCTTATATCTGCAATGGCCGAATCTCAAGATATAGCAGATGATGAGATAAATAATGATTTGGATAAAGCTCAATATCAGGCTAAAATTAAAGAGTTAGAAGAGGGTATTGCTAAGCTAATAGTTGAAACAAAACTAAACAAAGGATATGAGCTTTTTGATGATAAAAGTGATGATAACAATGAGTTTATGCTTTTTGATGATGAAGATGTGCCTGAAAAAAATGTTGAACTATCAACTAGAGTTGTAAAAGTACCTAAAAAAGAGCTAAATAAGGATGTAAAAAAAGATATAGTCAAAGAGGTATTAAAAGAGCAATCTATACATAAGCCTCAAAAACAAACTATTAAGAAAATGGCTGCAACTAGTTCTATCCGTGTTGGTTTAGATAAAATCGATTTTCTTATGAATAGAGTTGGAGATTTGGTTATTACTAAAAGTATGTTATTTGATTATTCTAAAACTTTATCTAAAGAGATAAACAATAGAGGTCTTCTTGAAAGATTAGAAATTATCGATAGAGAGATAAGAGAACTTCAAGAAGCTGTTATGTCTGTTAGAATGATACCTATGGATAGTGTATATCAAAAGTTTCCAAAAGTTATAAGAGATCTTTGTAAAAAGTTAGATAAAAAAGTGAATTTTGTATATGATGGTGAAAATGTAGAGATAGATAAACTTATGATGGAAGGGTTAATGGATCCATTAACTCATATCATAAGAAACTCTATGGATCATGGTTTTGAAACACCTCAAGAGAGATTGAAAAAAGGTAAAGATGAGGTAGGTACTTTAAAAATAAGTACTATTCAAGAGAGTGGTCATATTATCATAAGTATTATAGATGATGGAGCTGGTATAGATGTAAATAAAGTTTGTCAAAAAGCAATAGGGAGTGGAGCTATAACAGAAGAGGACTCTCTTATTATGGATGATAATGAAAAAGCTATGCTTATATTTGCTGCTGGACTCTCTACTGCTGATGAGGTAAGTGATATATCTGGTCGTGGTGTGGGTATGGATGTTGTTCAAAATAATATCCACTCTTTAGGTGGATATATAAAAATTCAAACACGCAAAAATAAGGGTACAACTTTCAAAATAATTTTACCACTAACTTTAGCTATTTTAGATGGATTAAATGTAGAAATAGGTTCGCAAATATTTATTATGCCTTTAAATATGATTTTAGAATCGTTGCAACCAACTAAAAATATGATTAAAAAAGTTGGTGATGACAATAAAGAGATTTTAATGTTAAGAGATGAATTTATACCTATTATAAGATTACATGAGTTTTTTTCACTTGAACCTATCCATAAAAATATAGAAGAAGCAATGCTTATTGTAACTCAGATAGATATGAATAAAGTTGCTTTATTAGTTGATAATTTTTTAGAAAAAGAACAAATTGTTGTAAAATCATTAGATAAAAATTATAAAAAGATAGATGGAATATCTGCAGCTACTATTAAAGGTAATGGAAGTATAGGGCTTATTTTAGATATTATGAATATCGTAGATATTAAAATGGAGCAATCATGGAATTGATTATTTTTGAATTTTTAGATGGACATTATGCAATAGAGTTATCTAAAACAAAAGTTATACTTGTATATAAAAATACTATGATAACTCCAGTAGCTATAGAAAAACCTTGGATTCTTGGTTTTACAAATCTAAGAGGTGAAGTTACTCCTATAGTTGATTTGAGAATTAAATTTTCAAAAGACAAACCACTATATCATGAAGATACTGTTATTATAGTTGTAAAAACAGAGGAAGATAAACTTATGGGTATAATTATAGATAAGATTAAAGAAACAAAGTCTATAGATGTAGATGATTTGAGTATAACGCCAGATATGAGTTTAGGTATGGATCCAAAGTATATACAAGGATTAAAAAAAGATGGTGATGATATGATAGCTATCTTAGATATAGATAGTGTGTTAAATATAGAGGAATTAGTCGGAGAGGGAAGCAACTAAAGTGCTTCACCGTCCAAACCATCTTTTAATGAGTCTAAAAAGCTTTCTATATCATATTTAACTCTGTATTCTGAAGTCATTATATGGATAAGTATATCTCCTAAATCTACAACAACCCAATCTCCACTTTCATCAACAAAATTAAATCTTTCTGCTGGTTTTAAATCTTTTTTTAAGTGGTCAAGTAGTGCTAAAGTATGTTTTTGTCCAAGAGATGTTGCAATAATTGCAAAATCTACAAAATAGTTTTTACCTTGAAGGTCAAAAACCTCTATACTTTCTGCTTTGTTCATATCTAGCACTTTTACTATGTTGTCTAATCTTTGTTGAAATTCCATTGTGTTCCTTTTATACTTTATCTTGTAATTTATCTCTAATCTTTTTAAACTTATCGCTATTTTCTAAAAATAAGTCAACTAATTTAGGGTCAAAATGTTTCCCTTTTTCTTCTATAAATAACTTTTTAATCTCTTTAAATTTCCAAGCTTTTTTATATACTCTATCACTTCCAAGTGCATCAAACACATCTACTAAAGCAGTAATCCTGCCAAATATATGTATCTCTTCACCTTTTAAACCTTGTGGATAACCACTACCATCATACTTTTCGTGATGTTCATGTGCTACGATAGCTGCAGCTTTAAGTATGCGACCTTTAGAGTTTTTAAAAAGTTCATAACCAGCAGTTGTATGACCTTGCATAGTTTTAAACTCTTCATAGGTTAATTTACCAGGTTTATTTAAGATACTGTCAGCAATAGAGACTTTACCTATATCATGCATAGGTGATGCACTATATAATGTTTGTGCCATTTTATCTGAAAGACCATAAAGTTTAGCTAATAGTAGGGAGTATTCTGCTACTCTTTTTACATGATTTGCAGTTTCTTTAGAACGGCTCTCCCCAATCTCTCCAACTTTTAATAGCACTTCACCTTGTAAGTTTTCAAATTGTTGTTTTTTAAACTCTATAAGGTTTATCTGTAGTTTAACTCTTGCGATAAATTCAGCCTCTCTAAATGGTTTAAATATATAATCAACTCCACCAACTTCAAACCCTTTTATAATGTCTTTTTCTTCATTTTTAGATGTTAAAAACATTATCGGTATATCTGCTGTCTTTGGATTTGCTTTTAACTTTTGGCAAGTTTCATAACCATCCATTCCATTCATAACCACATCAAGAAGTATAAGTTCAACAGTGGTCTTTTTTAGTTTTTTTATCGCTTCCTCACCGCTGTTACACTCAATAATTTTCAAATCTGTATCAATTTTATTTTTTAATAATGAAGTCAGAACTTTTAAGATTGTTTTTGAATCATCAACTATCATAACTTTCATATTGAAATCCTTGCATAAAATTCATATATTTCATCTGCACAAATATTAGGGAGCTTTGATATCTTCATCTCTTTTCTTAACTGAGATGATGATATATTTTCATCAATATCAAGTTTTATGAAAGATTTTGGTATATCTAAAGCATCTCTTGTTGCTACAATAAAAGATATTTTATTTTTTAATTCTTCATATTTATACCATTTATCTAGTGATTTTAAATTATCAGCACCAATTACGAGATAAATTTTATTGTATTTGTGTAAAAGATGCTCAACTGTTTGTATAGTTGGTACTTTTTTGTTTTGTAAAATCTCATAATCACTAACTTCAATCTGTTTTGAATTTTGAAAAATTTTCTTTAACCATTGTAATCTTAATTTTGCAGAAGCATGTGATTTTGACTTGAAAGGATTTAAAAATGTTGGCATTACAATAACTTTATCAATATCTTTTATTTTTATTAAAGTATTAATAATTTTTATATGTCCAATGTGTGGTGGGTCAAAAGAACCACCAAAAAGTGCAATATTTTGTGTTTTATCCATTTAAACCGAATTATAACTTATTTTTTGTATAATAACCCAATTTTATTTTACAAATTTTAACTAGGAAGTAGTATGGCATTAAAAATAGCAATAAATGGTTTTGGTAGAATTGGTCGATGTGTAGCAAGAATAGCAGCAAAAAGAGACGATGTAGAAGTTGTAGCTATTAACGATATGGCTAGTATGGATATGATGCTTTATCTTTTAAAAAATGATTCTGTTCATGGAACATTTAACAGCGAAATCGAGCAAATTGATGATGAAAACATCAGTATAGATGGGCAAAAAATCAGAGTATTTTCAGATAGAGACCCTAAAAACCTTAAGTTTGCTGATTGTGGTGCTGATATGGTTTTAGAGTGTACTGGTGTATTTTTAACTCAAGAATCTGCTCAAGTTCATATAGATAACGGTGTTGAGAAAGTTCTTTTTTCTGCTCCTGCTAAAGATAAAGAGACCCCAACATTTGTTATGGGTGTAAATGAAGAGTTATATGCTGGTCAAAAGATAGTTTCAAATGCATCTTGTACTACAAACTGTCTTGGACCTGTTGCAAAAGTTTTAGATGATGCATTTGGTATAGAAAAAGGTCTAATGACTACTATCCACTCATACACAAATGATCAAAACATCTTAGATGTAAAACACTCAAAAGATAAGCGTCGTGCAAGAGCAGGTGCTATAAATATGATCCCAACAACAACTGGTGCTGCAAAAGCTATAAGCCTTGTTATGCCTCAACTTCAAGGTAAACTTCACGGTCAGTCTGTTCGTGTTCCAACTCCTGATGTTTCTATGGTTGACTTGAATGTTGTTGTAAGAAAAGATACTACAAAAGAGGAAGTTACAGAGGTTTTTAACAAAGCTGCTGATACAAACTTAAAAGGTTTTTTACTTATGGATAAAGAGATGAGAGTTTCTCAAGATTTCGTAGGTTGTGAATACAGTTCTATCGTTGCTGAGGACTTAACTCAAGTTATCGGTGGAAATATGGTTAAGATTATGGCTTGGTATGATAATGAGTGGGGTTACTCTATGAGACTTGTAGATATGGCTTTACATATCACTAAGTAAGGGGTTTGCTTGGAACTTTTAAATATAAAAAAACTAGATTTAGCAGATAAAAAAGTTTTTATAAGATGTGATTTCAATGTACCAATGGATGAGTTTTTAAATATCTCAGATGACAGAAGAATTCGTTCAGCTGTTGCTACTATAAACTTCTGTTTAGATCAAGATTGTGCAGTTATCTTAGCATCTCACCTTGGTCGTCCAAAGGGTGAAGTGGTTGAAAAGTATTCTCTTGCACCAGTTGCAAAGAGACTTCATCACCTTTTAAAAAGGGATGTTATCTTAGCTAATGATGTAGTTGGTGAAGATGCCATTACTAAAGCTAAGAACCTTAAAGGTGGAGAGGTTTTACTACTTGAAAATCTTCGTTTTGAAGAGGGTGAAACTAAAAATGATGAAGAGTTATCTAAAAAGTTAGCTTCACTTGCTGAGATTTATATAAATGATGCATTTGGTGTTAGCCATAGAGCTCATGCTTCAGTTGAGGGTATAACTCACTTTTTTGACAATGAACATAAATCTGCTGGTTTCTTACTAGAAAAAGAGATAAGATTTTTTGGTAAACTTATAAATGAGCCAGTTCGTCCATTTGCTGCTATCGTTGGTGGTAGTAAGGTTTCTGGAAAACTTGAAGCTTTAATAAACCTACTTCCAAAAGTTGATAAGATTTTTATCGGTGGTGGTATGGCATTTACTTTCTTAAAACAGATGGGTTATGACATCGGAAACTCTCTTGTTGAGGATGATTTACTAGGTGATGCACAGCATGTTATGGATGAAGCTAAAAAACTAGGTGTTAAGTTTTATTTACCAGTTGATGTTATAGCTGCTGATAAATTTGCAGAAGATGCAGTAAGTAAGATAGTAACAGCTCAAGAGATACCAGATGGTTGGATGGGGCTAGACATAGGTCCTGCTACTGTTAGACTTTATAAAGAGGGTTTAGCTGATGTTCAAACTATCCTTTGGAATGGTCCTATGGGTGTTTATGAGATGGATAAGTTCGCTCGTGGTTCATCAAATATAGCTCATTTTGTGGCAGATAGTTACTCAACTACTGTTGTTGGTGGTGGAGATACTGCTGACCTTGTTCAAAGAGTTGGTGTTGATGATGAGATGAGTTTTATCTCAACTGGTGGTGGAGCATCTCTTGAACTTCTTGAGGGTAAAGTGCTTCCAGGTGTTGCACCTCTTATCATAAAGGAATAAGTAGATGATAATCTCTGCAAACTTAAAAACAAACTTTACTCGTAAACAAACAAGTGAGTATATAACTGAGTTAGATGCTTTTTTAAGTGAAAATGGCATCTCTCAAGATGTGTTGGTTTTTCCAACAGCATCTGCACTTGATAGATTTGAAGCAAAAGTTGAAGTTGGTGTTCAAAATGCTTATGCAACTGTAAATGGAGCTTTTACGGGCGAGATAGGACTAGAGCAGATTGAAGAGTTTGGCATCAAAACTATACTTATCGGTCATAGTGAAAGAAGACATATTTTAGGTGAGACACAAGAGGTTATAGCTGAGAAATTTAACTTTTATAAAGAGTTGGGTTTTAAGATAGTTTATTGTGTTGGTGAGCCAAAAGATATAAGAGAAGCTGGAAAAGATACTATGATGGAGTATATCTCTAAGCAGTATGATGGCATCGATACAACTTATGAAAATCTTATCATAGCTTATGAACCAGTTTGGGCGATAGGAACAGGGCTTGTTCCAACTTTAGAAGATATAAAAGATATACATTCAGAGTTAAAAACAAAGTCAAAAGCACCACTTTTATATGGTGGAAGTGTAAAAGCGAACAATGCAAAAGATATACTTGGGGTTGAAAATGTAGATGGTGTACTTGTAGGGAGTGCAGCATTAAAGATAGATGATTTCAAATCAATGATAACAGATGCACAAAATCTAAACAAAGAGGACAGATAGATGATAATGAAAGGCAAAAAAGGTCTTATAGTAGGACTAGCAAACAACAAATCGATAGCTTACGGTATAGCAAAAGCTTGTGCTGATCAAGGTGCTGAGATGGCATTTACATACTTAAATGATGCACTTAAAAAAAGAGTAGAACCGATAGCTAAAGAGTTTGGAAGCGATAAAGTTTATGAGCTTGATGTATCAAATGAAGAGCATATGGCTAGCATAGCAGATAAAATCAAAGCAGACTTTGGAGAGATAGACTTTTTAGTTCACTCTGTTGCATTTGCACCAAAAGAGGCTTTAAGTGAGCCATTTATGAAAACTACAAAAGAGGCTTTTCAAATCGCTATGGATATATCTGTTTATTCACTTATAGACTTAACAAACAGACTTGAGAGTGTTTTAAGTGATGATGCTTCTATCTTAACTCTTTCATACTTAGGTGGACCAAAATACATAGTAAACTACAATGTTATGGGTGTTGCAAAAGCTGCACTTGAATCTACTGTAAGATATATGGCAGTTGATTTAGGTAAAAAAGGTCAAAGGGTAAATGCTATAAGTGCTGGACCTATTAGAACTTTAGCAGCTGCAGGTATTGGGGATTTTAAACAGATACTTAACTGGAATGAAGCAAATGCACCACTTAAGAGAAATGTAACAACTGAGCAAGTTGGTAACTCGGCAATGTATTTACTAAGTGATTTAGCATCTGGTGTAACTGGTGAAGTTCACTATGTAGATAGTGGTTATAACATTATGGGTATGGCTGCTGCTGAGACAAATGAAGAGGGTAAAACTGTTCTTTGTTGGGATAATAGATAAAACTTCATTTATAGTCTTAGTAAAAAACTAAGACTATAAAATCATAGGAAATTCCATCTTTATAGCACCATCTAGTTTATAGATATTTATGTGAGACTTTAGAGCTTGTTTTTCTAGTTCTATATTTAGTTTTATATCTTTATCCCCACTACATTCTATCTCTATAATGTTGTGTTTTTTACCATTAATAAGTTCATATTCACCAACTTTTAGATGTACTTTTATTTTAAATTCTTGTGAGTTTTTAAATAAAGAAAAACACTCATTTATAGTTAATAAAAAGTCATTTATATTTACTTTTATCTCTGGTATAGAGGTATCATAAATCTCTTCTATTTTGATAGTATCTAGGTTAAAAGTGGTGTTTTTAGAGATATCTATAAGACTAAAGATATTTACTAACTCTATGTCATGTATCTTTACTACCTCTTTTTCTATATTTATCTGTTTATATAGTTCTATACCTATGTTTTCATCATCTATGTATCCAACTACTATAGCATAAAATGTTGACTTGCCATACTTTAAATTGATATATTTTCTATTAAATCCAAAGTTATAAGGGGAGTTTGCCATAGCTAGTTCAAATATAGTATGTGGTTTTACATAGTTAAATAAGATCTCAGCTTCATCATTAAAATCTACCAATTTACCATCATTGTCAAACAGTACAAAAGGGTTTATAGATTCGTTTATAAAACTTTTATAAAAATTATCATCATACATTATTTTATATCAAAATAGGTGCTAAGTTTTTTTCTAAGTGTGATACGGTTTATATTTAAATGTTTTGCCATCTGTACTTGATACTTATATATCTCTTTTGAAGCACGAAGTAGTGGTATCTCAAATATCTCCAATAGCTCTTTGTATGATTTATCTTCATTTTTCAATTCATTTAAAAAGTAACTATACATAATCTCTATCATCTCATCTTTTGTAATTGAGTTTAAAAGGATGCTTTTAAAAATAGATGCTTTTAATGATACACCATTTTTAGATGTATCTATTTTAATATCTTTTATTGTTTTATTTGATAAATATATATGATTTGCTTCTTCTATATATATCTTTATGAGTTCATCTAAATCTTCTTTTCTTTGTTTTAATGGTTCTAGTTTTATTTTAATAGGAAAGTTGTTTTCAATATCAGTATATTGTGTATTTGATGTAGCTATTATTTTTATATTTTTAAGTTTTTCAAATAATTGTTTTAGATTTAGAGTATTTTCAATGTTAAAGATTATTATAGACTTATAGCTTTGTAAGTCTATACTTTTTTGTTGGATAAGTTGTTCTAATTCTAAAGCATTATAACTTATAGAATTTGGTAATACCTCTCTTGCTAATAATTTTTTACCAACACCAATATCTCCAGATATAAGTATATTAACTGGAAGAGATGCTGACATTTTAGCAACATGTAGTGCTTTTTTTGAAGAGGGTGAAAGCGCTATAAATTTTTCCATATATAATTTTAGCATAATAATCTATGAGTTCGATAATTTATAAGATTTTTGCAAACATAATCAAATCTAAATATATTTTGATATAATTCACAAATGAAAATTTTAAAAAAAGTTTATATAATATTATTAATAATTCCAATTTATATATTTGCAAAAGATACTATAACTGTAGCTATTGATTATGAATATGCTCCTATTACATATAAAAGTTTTGAGGGTAAACCAGAGGGTTTATTTGTTGAGTTTTGGAAACTTTGGGGTAAAAAAAGTGGTTATGATATAAAGTTTAAATTTTATGATTGGGATTCTAGTGTAAAAGCTGTAAAAAATGGTGAAGTTGTATTTCATTCTGGACTTACACCAGATAAGAAATGGATGGTTAGTTCACATAAGTTTTATGAACTTAAAACTTCATTTTTTAAATTAAAAAATAAAAAACTTCCCAAAAAGTTAAAAATAGGTACTATTGATTCTTATTACTTTAAGCTTGCAAGTGAAAAATACCCAAAAGCTAAAATTATCATGTATGATGATTATTTCCCACTTATAAAAGATATTTTAAATTCTAAAATAGATATGTTTATAGATGATGAGATAGCTATAAATACATTTTTATTGCAAAAAGGGGTTAAAGCAAAATTTGAAACAATAGATGGTTCATTTTATTCTGATATAAAAGTTATAACAAATCAAAAAAATAAAAAATATATAGATATCTTCAATAAGTATCTAAATCAAATATCAAACAAAGAGTTTAGTGATATTGAAAAAGAGATATTGAATGATGATGGATATTATGGTGTTAAGTTAAAACATAAAAATTTGCATTTTACAAAAAAAGAGCAAGAATGGTTAGATAAAAATGAAACGATTACTTATGTTTATGACCCTGATTGGGCACCATTTGAATGGAATAATGGTGTAAATAAACATACAGGAATTATTGCAGATATATTATATATTATAAAAAAACGCTCTGGTATTAATTTTAAGCCTATTCATACAAAAACATGGTCAGATGCTGTGGAACTTGCAAAAAACAATAAAGTTGATATGTATAGTGCAGTTATTGAAACAGATGATAGAAAAAAATATATGGATTTTACATCAAAAAACATCTTTAAATACTATGGTTGTTTGGTTGTAAGAAATAATTCTGATATTAAGATAAAAAATGTAGCTGAAGATTTAAAGGGTAAAAAGATAGGTATTACAAAAGGTAATGCACTAAGTCAATTTATGAAACAAAAGTATCCAAATTTTGATTATATTGAAGTTAGTTCAACTCAAGATGGTTTTAAAAAATTGAAACAGAAACTTATCGATGTTTATGTTGTAAATATAGTAACTGCTAATTATTATATAAAAAACAAGGGTTTTTCTTATGCAAAGGTAGCATCGAAAATGGATTTTATTTTTGCTCTTAAAATAGCTATATCCAAAAAAAAAGCTCCAGAAGTTATCTCAATCATCAACAAGACAATAAATACTATTGATAAAGATGAATTAAATGCTTTATACGATAAATGGATTAAAAATAGTGATGAAATAATATTTACAGAAAAAGAGAAAAATTATTTAAAAAATCAAAAGACTATAAAGTATGTTTATGATAATCATAGAGAACCATTTGAATATACAAACGAACTGGGGTTTCATAGTGGTATAGCATCAGATATAATAAATCTTATATCGAAAAAAAGTACATTAAAATTTAAAGCTATTCAAACTAAAAATTGGAATGAATCTGTTATGTATATGAAAGAGAATAAAGCAGATATGTTTAGTTTTGTTATAGAAAATAAACAACGAGAAAAATATCTTAATTTTACAAAAAAAGTTTTATTTAAGATACCATTAGTTTTAGTAACAAATATTAATGATAAAAAGATTTATGAAGATACAAAATTTGATTTAGGTAATAAAAAGATAGGCATAGTTAAAGGTAGGGCTGTTAAAAATGTAATAGTTGAAAAATTTCCATATTTTAATATTGTTGAGGTGAGTTCTATTGAAGATGGCTTAAATAAGGTTGAAAATGGTGAGATAGATATGTTAGCTATAAATAAATCAACAGCAAAATATTATATAAGATTAAAAGGTTTTGACAAAATTAGAATAGCTACAAATTTAGATATTTATTTTAACTTTAAGATGGCTTTTCAAAAATCTTTACCTAAAGAAGTTATAGATATTGTAAATAAATCTTTAGAAAAAATTACAGATAAAGATATAAATGATATTTATAATAAATATGTAAATATAAGGGTAGAAGATAAAACTGATTGGGCTTTAATTGCTAAGATAGGTTTTTTTGTTTTATTATTAGTTTTATTTATATTATGGAATAATAAGAAATTAAAATTAATGGTTGAAGATAAAACAATGGAATTAAGTGCATTACTAGATGATTTTGATGAAAATATTATTGCTAGTAAAACAGATTTAAAAGGTAATATAACTTATGCTAGTAAAGCATTTTGTGATATATCTCAATATTCTCAAAATGAACTTATTGGTAAAAATCATGGATTGATAAGACATCCAGATATGCCAGATGAACTTTATGAACAACTTTGGAAAACTATAAAAAAAGGTGATAAATGGAGAGGAGAAACAAAAAATCTTAAAAAAGATGGTGGATATTATTGGATAAATTTATCTGTTTTTCCTGAGTATGATAAAAATGGGGAATTGATAGGTTATAGTTCTATTAGTCACGATATTACTGCTCAAAAAGAGGTTGAAATATTAACCTTAACATTGGAAGAGAAAGTTAAAGAAAGAACAGAAGCTTTACATAAAGAAAAACAATTTATTCAAACTTTATTGGATTCTCAAGAGCAGTTAATTGTAACTACCAACGGTAAAAAACTTATAGATGCTAATAAAACTTTTTTTGAATTTTTTAAAGTTAAGAGTATAGAGGATTTTAGTAAAAAATACAATGCAAAGTGCATATGTGATACTTTTAACAAAGAAGCACCATCTGAATATCTTCAATCAAAAGTATTTAATCAAATATGGATAGATTACATTATAAAGTATAAAAATATCAAGATTCATAAAGTGATGATAACTGTAGATGATAAAAATTTTATATTTTCTGTAACTGCTACAACTTTACCAAATGAAAATGGTATAAAATCTGCTGTATTTACAAATATAACAGATATGGAAAATGCAAAAATAGAGATAGAAAATATACATAAAAAAACGAGAGAATCAATAGAATATGCTTCTTTGATACAAGGTGCTTTAATCCCTAAAGAAAAGCTACTTCAAGAATACTTTAGTGAATATTTTACTATTTGGCAACCAAAAGATACTGTTGGTGGTGATATCTATCTTTTTGAAACATTACGAAATGAAGATGAAGCACTTTTAATGGTTATAGACTGTACTGGACATGGAGTTCCTGGAGCATTTGTAACTATGTTGGTAAAAGCAATAGAGAGGCAAATTATATCAAATATCAAACATAGTGATGATCTAATAGTATCTCCTGCAAGAATATTATCTGTTTTTAATCAAGAGATGAAAAGATTGTTAAAACAAGATAGTGATGATGGTATATTAAATGCAGGATTTGATGGTGGGATTATTTATATAGATAAGAAAAATGGTGTTATGAAATTTGCTGGTGCGCAAACACCACTTTTTTATATGGAAGATGATAATTTAAAAATGATAAAAGGTGATAGATACTCTGTTGGTTATAGACGATGTGCGATGGATTATAAATATAAAGAGTATAATATAGATATAAAGGAGAATATGAAGTTTTATATAACAACTGATGGTTACATAGATCAAAATGGTGGAGAAAAAGGATTTAGTCTTGGAAAAACTAGGTTTAAAAAGATTATACAACAAAGTTACAGTGTAGAAATGAAACACCAAAAGCAAATATTTTTAGATGAGTTAAAAAAGTATCAAGAAAATTACGAAACAAACGATGATATAACCTTAATAGGGTTTAAGATTTAAAGGGATAGCAATGAAAGATATAGCTGAGATTCAAAGAATAGTAAGTGATAATGGAATTGTATTTTTAAGTTATAGTGGTTATATGTCTCAAACACTCATAACAGCTATAATTGAAGCTCTTGAAAAAGAGGCTGAGGATAATGACTTAGATATGAAAGCATCTCATAATATATTTACAATTTTTATAGAACTTTCACAAAATATACTTAGTTACTCAAAAACTATTCAAGAAGATGATGATTCAAATAAACCAGAAGGGCTGATAATAATTACAAAAGATAAAGATTCTAACTATTATATACATAGTCAAAATATAATATCAATAGAAGACAAAGATAAAATAGCAGAAACTTTATCAGAAATAAGTTCTTTAAATAAAGATGAGATTAAAAAAAGATATAAAGAATTAAGAAAAAGTGGAAAAAATACCCACAAAAAGGGTGGTGGAATTGGCTTTTTTGAGATTGCTAAAAAATGTGATGATATGGAATATAGTTTTAAAAAGATAAATAAAAACAAATACTATTTCTATGTTAAAACAACAATAATTACTAAAAAAGGAAATTTATAAATGGAAGCTTTATATATAAAAGAAACAAAATGTACTCCAAAAATCAGTTTAAATCCAAATGGAGAGATGACATTAGTTGGTAAGTCTTATCCTGAAAATACATTAGAGTTTTATAAACCTATGATGGAATGGTTAGAAAAATATTTTGATTCAAATCCATCTCATAAAACAGTTTTTAATATGGAAATTTTGTATTTTAATTCAAGTAGTTCAAAACTGTTTTTTGACCTTTTTGATTTGTTAGAAGAGTATTCAAAAACAAATGAGATAGAGATTAACTGGATATATGATGAAGATAATGAAAATGCAGAAGAAGCAGGTCAAGATTTTATGGAAGATTTTGATTCATTAAAAATAAATTTAGTTGTTAAATAAGTGTTTTTAATGTCATATGAAATAAAACAGGAGGAGGTAGCATAAATGAAAAAAAAAGATGATATAAATGAAAATATAGATAAATTTTTAAATGATGATATTGAACTCTCAAAAGATGAGATTAAGAGCATTTTAAAAGATTATAAAAAACTTTCTAAAAGAATGGAAAGAATTATCAAACAAAGTGATGCTCAACAACTTGCTATGATGAAGTTAAATGATGAGTTAAATAGTTATAAAAAATATCTTGAAGAAAAAGTTCAAGAGGAGATTAAAAAAAGACAAGAGAAAGAAAAAATATTGTTTCAACAGTCTAAACTTGCTGCTATGGGTGAGATGATAGATGCAGTTGCACATCAATGGAAGCAACCTTTAAATGTTATAAGTGCAAATGTAGTTGGTTTAGTTGTTCAGTCACAGTTAGATATGTTAGATGAAGATTATATTTTTGAATTTGAAAAAAATATAACTACTCAGATAAATCATATGACTGAGACTCTTAATGAATTTAGAAACTTTTTTAGACCATCAACTCAAAATGTATCATTTGATGCAAGATCTATGATAGATAGTGTACTTCTTCTAATCAAAGATGAATTTATGAAAAACAATATTGAGATAATTGTAAATGAAGAGCAATCTTTTACTCTTATTGGTATAGAAAATGAATTTAAACATCTTGTTATAAATATTTTAAATAATGCAAAAGATGCATTTATTGAAAATGAAATTGAAGATAGAAAAATAATTATCAATCTTATTGAAGATGATGAATATAAAAAGATTGAGTTTATTGATAATGCTGGTGGAATACCAGAGGATATAATAGATAATATCTTTACAATAAACTTTACAACAAAAGAAGAGGGCAAAGGAACTGGTATAGGTTTATATATGAGTTCTCAAATAGCTCAAAAGTATCATGGTGATCTAAGTGTTGAAAATTTAGAAAATGGTGCAAAATTTACTTTTAGTTACAAAAAGAATGTGATAGATTAAACTAAAAGTGTATAATAATCAATCAGTAAACTGATTAAAAAATACATAAACTATATTATAATTTCATTATAACTATTTAGAGTATAAGGAATTATAATGTTAGATCTACAGCAAGCTTTTGATGATAGAAGCAAAAAACTAAATAACTAAAAAATCCACAAGAATATGAACTTAGATATCTTCGTATTGAAGATTTATAAAATTATAAATATTTCAAATCAGTAATGATATCTACATTGAGCAATTAATATCGCAGTATCTGTAACTTTATATACTAATCTATGCTCTATAGTTATTCTTCTTGACCAATATCCAGACCAATTATACTTTAATGGTTCAGGTTCGCCTAGACCTTTAAACGGATCTCTTTTTATATCTTTAACTAAAGTATTTATTTTTTTTAAAATCTTTTTATCATTTTGTTGCCAGTATAGATAATCTTGCCATGCTTCATTAGCAAAAGTTAGATTCATTCTTCTATTAACTCTCTAACTTTACCTTGACCAGCTTCTAGCTGAGATATAGCACTATTTAATCTTGAAGCATTATTACTACT
>Ga0256837_1000897_pt1 | contig 22454 bp, 21 predicted proteins | sample 4562384metaG_FD_185976 | JGI IMG/M metagenome (GOLD analysis project Ga0256837, IMG submission 185976) | Hydrothermal vent microbial communities from Guaymas Basin, Mexico - 4561-384 | ecosystem: Environmental > Aquatic > Marine > Hydrothermal vents | place: Mexico: Guaymas Basin | collected...
CTCTTGTTTATTCTCACCATTCTTACTTATTTTAGTTAATTTTTTTATTATTTCTTTATCTTCTATTTTCATAGAGCTATTTTAGCATTTGTTTTCTATGTGTTTTATTTTTGACTACTACTTACATTTTTTACACTTTGGTTTTATTTTTGTATGTATAATGACAAAAGTGTAAGAAAGAGTGCAGATTGTTTTATCAAAAATAATACCTTTTAAATTTTAATTTATTTTAACATAATCTTAATACAAAGCTGACTATAAACTTAAGTTTAATAAAAATATAAGATTAAATATAAGGCTATATTTTGTTATAATAACACAATTATAGAATGAGGATTTTTTTTGTTCAACACACTACTAGATAAATTAAAAAACGATACTTACATCACACTTGAAACAACACCAGGACACTCAGCACAGTTCTCTCCGACTATCGATAAGATAGAGGATTTAGGACTACAACATTTAGTGGATGGTTTTTCAACAACCGATAACCCCTTAGCAAAACTAAAATATAACTCTCTTTTTGCAGGAAAGCTGCTTCAAGATAGATTTAATAAACCTGTCATAGCAACGATGAGTATGCGAGATAGAAATAAGATAGCACTCCAATCAGACCTCTTAGGTGCAAATGAGTTTGATATACGAGCTATCTTAGCACTTACAGGTGACCCTGCTACTATATCTGACCAACCTCATGCAAAGGGTGTTTTTGAAGCAGATAGTTCACTTTTACTTGACATCATCTCAGCATTTAACTCTGGTATGAACTATGCTGGAAAACCATTTGGCACTGCTCCCAAAACTATATACCCCTTTGCTGTTGTAAACTCTTTTGCTAAAAATCCTAAAACTTTGCAAAAAAAGATGCAAAAAAAGATAAAGCATGGGGCATTGGGTATCATCACACAACCTGTGTATGATTTGGAAAATGCAAAACAACTTTTAGAGTTAAAAGAGAATGCAAACAGGGAGTGTTGTAGTGAAAGTAAAAAAGCTGAACTTATTTTAGGTTTATTTCCTATTACAAAACTTCGTACAGCACAATTTTTATCAGCACATGTACCAGGGATAAATGTTCCAGATTATTGGATAGAAGCTTTACGTATTGCCAATGCAAATGGTGGAGCAGAGGAGGAGTATAAAGTAGGATTTGAGTTGAGTAAAAATCTTTTTGATGAGATAAAAGAGTATCATCCAAAAATCCACCTAATGACAGCAAATCAGTTCGATATAGCTTATGATATATTGAAGTAATCTTATTTGAATGATTATATAACATTACTTAAAACTACACCTATTTTTAGACAGTTGTCTCTTATTCAGCTTATCTCCTATTTTGGGGCATGGTTTAGTAATGTTGCCATCTATACACTCCTCTTAAATTTTGGTGTACCAGATGAAACGATAGCCTTTACAGCTGTTATACATTTCTTAGCTGGAGTAGTTCAAGCTCCATTTTCTGGGGCTATTATAGATAGTATGAAGCCAAAGAGATTGATGCTTTCACTTATAGCCACTGAAATTATTGCAACATCTTCTCTTATCTTTGTAGATAGTATAGATGATTTATGGTTACTCTATACACTTATCTTTATAAAAATGGCAGCAGCCTCTTTCTATTTTACAACAGAGATGACACTTCTTCCTAAGATTTTAGAGAAAGAGAAACTTTTAAAAGCGAATGAACTTCACTCTATTATCTGGTCACTCTCCTATACTTTAGGGATGGCACTTAGTGGCTTTGTTGTTTACTCTTTAGGTGTCACAACAGCATTTATCCTCGATGCTTTGATGTTTGTAGTTGCTTTTGTACTTCTATTTAACCTTACACTAGATGTTGAATTTATAAAGATAGAAGAGAGTATTGTTACAATGATGAAAGATAGTATAAGTTATCTAAAAAAAACACCTCAAGCTTTTCATATTATGCTTATACACGCTTTTGTGGGACTTACAGCTTTTGATGCTTTAGTGGCACTGATGGTTGGGGAGTATTATAGTTCTATCATAGCTACCTCTTTAGCTTTAGGATTATTACACTCTTTTCGGGCTATTGGTCTTATATTTGGCCCTATTATTATAGGGGATTGGATAGATAATAAACGTTTAGTTTATATATTTATAGGACAAGCTCTGAGTTTATGGTTATGGGCTTTTTTGATGGAAAATTTTTATCTCTCTCTTTTTGCTAGTATCATGGTAGGCTTTTTTACAACTACACTTTGGTCATATACCTATACACTTTTACAACAAAATATAGATAAAAAATATTATGGTCGTATTATCGCTTATAACGATATGCTCTTTTTAAGCTCTGCTGCTTTCACCTCTTTTATGATAGGCTTTTTAGCTTCTAATGGATTCTCTTTAGAGAGTATAACTACTATTATGGGATTTGGGTTTATTGTTGGTGGGGTTTATTATAAGTGGGTTTTAAAAACACAAAATATTAAGTGATTATTTTTCTCTTGTCATAGGGTGATAAACATCTACCGTATCTTTTAAATTTTGTTTTTGTATATGAGTATATATCTGTGTAGTTAAAAGTGAAGAGTGACCTAATAGTTCTTGAACAACTCTTAAATCTGCTCCACCTGTTATAAGAGATGTAGCATAGGAGTGACGTAAAATATGGGGAGAAACACCTAAATATTTTTGAGTTATTTTATAAGCAGATATTCTGCTTAATTTATCTCCTTTATAGTTGCACCAGATATAATCTTTTTCATATTTAAACTCTTTAAGGTATTGGTCTATCGCCTTAATAGCTACTTTTGCAATAGGAACTATTCGCTCTTTTTCCCCTTTTGCATGAGTTATTCGAAGCCATTCACCCTCTATATCTGCACGATTTAATTCTAAACATTCACTTATTCTTGTACCTGTGGCATATAAGAAGAGGATAAGAGCATAATCCCTTAAACCTATCCAAGAACTTTTATCTATCTTTTCCAAAGCATTTTGAATCTCTAAAAATGTTAAAAATTTAGGAAGAAGTTTAGGAATTTTAGAAAATTTTAGTTTTGTTTTTTCTGTATTAAATTGTTGTTTATAGCAAAAATCAAAAAAAGCATTCACTGCTGAAAATTTTCTATTAAGAGTTCTTTTATTTTTATATTTAGATAATATAGAGAGGAGAGACTGAGAGTCTAATTTTATAAGAGAGCTACTGAGTTCTATCTCAATAGCTTCTAAATCACTTTTATATGCTTTTACACTTAATTTACTAAGTGCTTTAGTAACAAGTATATATTCTAAAAATGCTTCAAGTTCATTAGACATTTTAAGATGTTATTTGATTGAGATATATTTGTTATCAATATAAAAAGTTTCATCTCCTACAAAAAGATAACCATCTTCTGTATCGACAGGATGAACCATAAACTTTGTCATATCTTTTTTATCAAGAACTATCATATAACCCTCTTTTTCTAAAAGGTAGAGTTTATTCTCTTTAGAGATAACAGATAAAAAGTGTGCAAATGGAAACTTTGTTTTTGTAATCAATTCCAAATTTGAGTTTAATGAGATAACTTCACCCTGTTTTGTTGTTATAAAAATATTTTCATTGTCATAAAGAATATCTCGTATCTCATATCTTACACGTATCTCTTTTCCTGCAAGAGAAAGGATAGCTGTATTTGTTGCTGCAATAATTTTATTATCTATAATATTAAAATAGATAATATTATTAAAATTATTTTCAGAAGATACAATAATTGTTCTCAATCTTTTATTTAATGTTGCATTAACAATAATTACTTTTCCATCTAAGGTTGAAAAAACAACAAGTTCATTCATAAAGTAGGGTGAAACTATTCTTGAATCAACAGTTAATGATTTTCCACCTTGTTCTTTAAAAAGTAGTTGCTTTGAAGATATATCATAGAGAGCTATCTCATTATTTGCAAATAAAACGGCAAGTTTATTATCTTTTGTTGATGCACTGGCAATAGTTTTTTCAAGTTCAAAAACTATTGCTAACTCTTTATCATCTTTACTTGATAATGTAAGATTTCCATCTATTTTAGAACTTATTATCCATTTATCATTATTTGAGATTACTCTTTGGTTTGCTCCAATTTCAAGATTAATCACACCATCTTTAGTTCGAACAGTTCTATTTTCAAGAAGAGCAATATTTGAACTAACATCTACAATAGAAATATTTTTATCTCCATAGTATCTCCAATCCTCTTGAACAACTTTTGGTTCAAAAACCTCTTTAGAACTACAACCAGAAAAAATAATAAAAGCTAGAGAGATAAGAAATAAGTAAATTTTTTTCAATGCTCTATTTAACCCCATAATGAAGTAGTGATTTAGCTATATTATAAAGAGAAGACGTTGTATCGATTGTTTTAAGTTTTTGATGTGCTAACTCTATCTTATTCTCTTTTATAAGAAGTATCGCAGTTTGGATTTGTGCTAAATCACTATAAATAGCATTTTGTTTTGAACTATATCTATCAAGTTTAGCTATATCTTGAGAATTTTGTGCTAATTCATATTGAATTAAATCATCTATGATAAAAGTTTTAGAACCCTCTAATTTTTTTAATCCCTCGATATCTTTATTTTTAATAGCTTGAGAATAGTTCCATACATCAAAAAGAGCAGGACTTAATGATTTAAGTTCTTCATAGGCTTTATTATCTGCAGGATTTTTAGTTAATGAGGCTAATGCAACATTTGTTGATTCTATTCTATTACTCTCTTTTACATCATATATAAGATTTCCAGCAACAACAATGACAATTAAAGCTACTGAACCTATCATCACATTTTTATATTTTTTGATAAATTTTTCAGTTATAACAGCTTTTTCAAAAAACTTCTCTTCAGAATTAAGTTCCTCTTTTACCATCTCTATATCATTTTTTAAGCTCATTTTTTTCCTTATATATTCTATTTTCAAAAAGTTTATAATAATATCGCATAGTTAGTTAAAGTTTCATTTTTTGATAGCCAACATCATCTTCATCAATCTCTTCAAGAAGTGGAATAGCAAAACTAATAGCAACTAAAACCAATCCAAAAATAAGAGCAACGATACCATTAGTATCTTCAAAATAACCAGTAAGAGATATTTTTCCTAAGCTTGTACCCATTAAAACTTGAAATTTGTCATAAAAAAGAGTAAAAACTAAACCACCAAGTATACCACCAATAGCACCAACCATAATATCTATACGACCTTCTGCAACAGATACTGGACCAGTACCAGGACATTTACCAAATATAGCCATAGAAACACCAAAAATTATTCCACCAAGAATAAGTCCACCGAGCATAATAGGTTTAATATGGTAAGATGCCCAGCCGAGTTGTATCATAAAAAATAGCCCTATACTTGCAACACCTATTGCTAAAAAAAGCATTTTTGGAACTACTGTATCTTTTAACATCGCAAATCCTGCAATCTTTTCAAATTTATGAACTTTTGCATATTGAATAATAGAACCAAAAAGAATACCAATAATAAAAACAACTATAACAGAGCCATGTCCCTCATCTTGCACAGTTTGAAACATACTTAAAAATCTATCGAAGAGGTTGCTATCTTTATCATACATCAGCTTTATCCTTATAAAATAATTTTCCTGTTACAACAAGTGAAATCATAACAACAACACCAAATATAAGACTACTTACAGCTGTTTGTGTCATACCACTTAAAAAATGTCCACTAGTACAACCACCAGCAAGTCTTGCTCCAATAATTAAGAAAAAACCACTTACAAAACTCCAAACTAATCTTGATGTTATAGAGTTGTTTTTATATTTTTTCCATGCAGCAGGTACAATAGTCAAACGAAAAGTTTTAGTAATAAATATTGCATTTATAAATGCACCAAAAAGTACACCAAGAAGCATAACACCTTCCCATGAACCAGAGTTATTTATTTTTGTTAAATATGTATATTTTTCTGGGTCTAGGTTGAAAAGCATTCCTGCAAAGTAGGGTACATAAGTAGAAGCACCAATAGGTCTATCTGCTCCAAGAACAGAGAAAGAGAAAAGGAGAAGAAGAGCCATAAGTAACCCACCAACCCACCAAGGTATTTTTTTAATCATAAATATTCCTTATAGTAAAAAAGCCCTATTACTCAAATATTGACCTTTAATTTTTACTAAAAGTATAACTCAAAAAGAGTAATATATCAAGAGTTTAGAAAATGAATAGTTTAAACAGCAGTTATCCACCCACCACCAATAAGTCTATCATCATCGTAAAATACACCAGCTTGTCCTATCGCTACACCAAAGACACTCTCTTGTAATTCAACATAGGCTTTATTCTCTTTTATCTCTACTTTACACTTTACAGCTTTTGTTCTAAATCTTAATTTTATAGTTGTTTCAAAACTAGTTCTATCATCAAACATATTTAAGTTATTTAAAATAACTTTTTTACAAGAGAGTTCCTCTTTTTTTCCTACAACTATCTGATTTGTGTTAGAGTTTATACTTAAAACATAATGAGGGTCATGTGCACCTTTTACTGTAAAGCCTTTTCTTTTTCCTATTGTGTAGTGCATATATCCTTTATGCTCTCCAACAATCTCTCCCTCACTATTTAAAACTTCTCCAACTCTGTCAACATCAACATAATCTTTTAAAATATCAGTATAGGTAGTATCTACAAAACATATCTCATTAGATTCACCTTGAGAAGCAAAAGATTCTAATCCCTCGATAGAGTTTGCCATCTCTTTAATATCGCTCTTTTTTCTCTCCCCTAAAGGAAATATTAATCGTGGTAAAACTGTTTTATCTACATAAAAAAGAAAATAACTTTGGTCTTTTGTGTCATCTTTAGCTTGATAAAAATAGTTTCCATCAGTTTTAAGATAATGCCCTGTTGCTATATACTCTGCACCTATACTATCTGCAAACTCTATCATCTTTCCAAATTTTAGATTACGATTACATAAAGCACATGGATTTGGCGTTTCTCCCTTTTCATAAGTATCTATAAAGGGCTGAAAAACCTTTTCATTAAATATCTCTTGTAGGTCTAAGAGATGAAGTTTTATTCCAACAAAATCAGATGCTTTTTGCGCACGAGCAAAGTGAATTTCATGAAAATCTTTATTAGAGTGAAGTTTCATATATAAACCCTCTACCTCATAACCATCCTCTTTTAATAACAAAGCAGAGATAGTGGAGTCTATCCCTCCACTCATACCTATTAATACTTTTTTCTTTTTCATATTACAATCTTTTTTATATTCTATTGACTAAAAATGAGACTAGAGATTGATAATAGGAAGTATTCTCTAAACCAACCTCTTTTAAAAGTTTAATTTGATTAAGTAAAGACTCTTCAACTTCATCTACTACACACTCTAAATCATCTGTTAATCGTATAAGTTCTATATCTGTTTTATCTATCATACCATTTGTAACTAATTTATTTTTTATAAACTCTATTAATGGTTGATAAAATTCAACACCTATCACAAATATTTTAACACCTGTAACTTTTTTTGTTTGTGTTAATGTTAAAGCTTCAAAAAGTTCATCTAATGTTCCAAAACCACCTGGAAAAATCACATAAGCCATAGAGTATTTTACCAACATCACTTTACGAGAGAAAAAATAATCAAAACTTAACTCTTTTGTTGTGTATGGGTTTGCAATCTGTTCAAAAGGAAGGTCGATATTTAATCCTATCGATTCAACATCTGCACCCTCTTTTGCTCCTTTATTTGCAGCTTCCATTATCCCTGGACCACCACCTGTGATGATATTAAAACCTTTTTTTGCTAACATAGAGGATAATTCAACAGATTTTTTATAGTATATATCATCTTTATCTGTTCTCGCACTTCCAAAGATAGTCACAGATGGACCTAACTCTCCAAGTTCATCAAAACCTTTTGTAAAATCAGCTAGTATTCTAAAAACACTCCAAACATCTGCTGATTTAATATCTCTTGTATATCTTTTTGTTAAATCTATTCTTTTATTTGACATATTATAACTTTAAGATTTTAACTGATTCAGTCGTTCTCGTTTCGTTCCTATTGATGTTATTTGCACACCAAAATTCCCATCAACTATAACCACTTCACCCACAGCTATCACATGATTGTCTACCAAAATTTCTAAAGGTTCGTTAGCAAGTTGCTCAAGTTCTACTACGGAACCTATATCCATATTTAAAACATCTTTTAAGAGCATTCTTTTTTTTCCTATACGAACTCTTACAGGTAGTTTTACATCCATGATTAGAGATATATTTTTTATCTCATCATGACTTAATTTAGAATCTGGAGTTTCCATCTCTATCTTTTTTTCTATTTCCTCTTCATTTGAGTCTTCTACACCGAACAAAGCATTAGTAAGATTATCATCAATAATAAATGTAGCTTCTGATTCAAAATCACCCATATGAAATTTATATCGATACATTCTAGTAAATTTATCTATACTCATCTCACCAATATCAGAGATAAATTCTATGTTTACAACATTAAAAGATACTACGGGGAGCTCTTTTTGAGCGGATAATTTATTTGACATAGAGCCAAAAATATTTGAAATTATCTCTTTTGTAGCATCTAAATCATCATCGTTTACATCCTCCCTATCACTCTCCTCTTCACCCATCATTTTATCAGATAAAAAAGAGGATAAGCGAGGTTTTAAAATAACTATTATTTTACCTTCTATATCACCAGTTATATCCAGTTTAGCTACGACAGCAGGTGTCTCAATAGTTGAAATAATACTTAACTCTTGCTCTTCATCTAAAAATAGAGAGGGTGCTTCACCAATCAGAGCTTCTACCGTTGCAACAGTTTCATCCTCAAATAATTTTATAAAATCACTCATCTACTCATGCTCCTCTTCATCGCTATATTCTTCTTGACCCATTATCTCTTTTGCACTTGAGATTTTTTCACTTCTAATATATTCAAATCCCTCTAATGCTCGTTTTACAGTATCATGTTCTGTTTCAATTATCTCTGTGACTTTTATCGATTTTCTCAATCTTTGTATTCCTATTTCTGCTTTAAATCTCTCTTTACCATCAATGGAAATATTTACAATATCATTTGCGGGTGATGAAAGTCTAATAATGTTGCCAACTTCTAAATCTAGTAAACTACCCATGGAAAGTTCTGCTACTCCAAGATTTGCTTCTACATTAATATTTGCACCACCTAATAAAATCTTCAGTTCAGTATTTCTACTTTTTTTTGAACTTGTTTCATTAAGCATTAAATCTCTACTTGCTAGTTTTGGTAATACAGGTTCAAGAGATATAACAGGATAACATATATTCATCATTCCTGCACTATGCCCTATGATTATCTCCATAACAACCATAACAACAATCTCATTTTGAGCAACAATTTGAACAATATTTGGACTTGATTCTTTCGATTCAATTACAGGGTAGACATCCATTACTGGACCCCATGCTTCTTTTAGTGTACTCATTGTGACTCTTAGTATAGTTTCAAAAAGACTTAATTCTATATCGGAAAATTCACGATTTGCATCAAATGGTTCACCCTTTCCACCTAAAAGACGGTCTAACATAGGAAAGGCAATCGATGGATTTATCTCTACTACACCACTTCCCTCTAAAGGTTTTATTGAAAATACATTAAAACTTGTAGGGTTTGGAAGAGACATCAGAAACTCACCATATGTCATCTGGTCTACTGAGTGAAGTTGTATCTCAACAATAGAACGCATAATAGAAGATATTTGAGAAGCTAGTGAACGAGCCATCTTATCATGGACACCTTTAAATGCACGTAACTGCTCTTTTGAAACTCTATTCGGTCTTTTAAAATCATAAAGTGTAACCTGTCTTTGAATAGTTAATTTTGTATCTTCGTCACCATCAAGAAGGTCATCTCCTTCATCATCAACTACATCTAAAAGAGCATCTATCTCTTCTTGAGAAAGTATATCTGCCATCTAAGCTCCTAAACTCTCTTTAATTTTGTTTATTATCGATTTATGAATTTGAGATATTCGAGATTCTGTTATATTTAAAATCTCACTTATCTCTTTTAATGTTAACTCTTCAAAATAGTAAAATTGTATAATCAATTGGTCTCTTTCACTATATATAGATAATATTTTTTTTATGCTTTGAACTAACTCTTCTCGTTCAATTTTTACTAAAGTTGCACCCTCATCACCAACTTGTAATTGCTCTTGAATAGGCATTACAGTATATATCTCCGATGCTATTCGTGCTTCATGAATTTTTTCTACACTTTCACCTAAAATTTTAGATAACTTTTCATCATTCGGTTCATCTTCATGAGTTAAACAATATTCATCTGTGGCATAATTTATAGATTTAATCAGTTTTCTATTTGCTCTACTTAATATATCTAAACTTCTTAAATAATCTAACATAGACCCATATACTCGTGTTTTTGCATATCCCCAAAAATTGTCATTTAATTTTACATCATATTTACGTGCAAGTTTTATAAGCTCCTCTGTACCAATAGCAGAAAGGTCTAAAAAATCAACAGAACTTGGAAGACGCTCTTTTAATCTAAAAGCCATAGCTTTTACAGCAGGAAGATAACGAATGGCTAATTCATCCTCTTTATATTTCAGTTCTTGAGTGTATATGCTTAACATTACACCTCTCTTCCTTCCATGTTTTCTTTATTTAATTTCATCACTAAGTCTGTCATTTTAGAAGCTGAATCTACTATTTTTTCTCGTTTGTTAATCTCTTTTACAAATAGATCTAGTTTTCTTTCATGAGAATCTCTTGGAAAGAAAGTAGCTCTACTAGTTATAGTTTTGAAGTATAAAGCGATAATGATATGCGAAAAAAGATAAAAAAAAGTTGTAATAAGAGCTGTATATATAAATAAACTTTCTGCATCAAATGATTTTAAAATACCAAAAATTATTCCTATAAAAAAACCTTGAACTGTAAAAAAATATACAAAATTTTCACCCAACATATTAAATCCTTCTTTTGAATCTTAAAAATATCTACTTAAACGTTTAAATAAGCCTGTTAAACCACTCTCATTTTTATTTACTAAAACATTTTTTTCTATATTACAACTGATTTCATCAGCAATAGAATCAATATCTCGTGTTGGTTGGGAAGATGGATAGCTATCTACAAATAGCTCTCTTTTTTTCACAGTATTAGAGACTTTAATATCATTATTTATCTTGCCCATCAACTTAAGATGAAGTTTATGACCAATATTTTCTCTTGCTACTTTATTTATTTTATCAAAAATAGAATCAGCCTCTTTTAGACTTTTTACTTGATTCATGATTATACCGATATTATCTCTCATTGTTGCAATTGTTTTTATTGTAGCATACGCATCTGTTATCGCTGCTGGGTCTGGAACAGTTACGACGATAACATCATCAGCAGCATTTAAAAACATCTGAATATGTTGACCTATTCCTGCACCTGTATCTATTATCATAACATCTAGGTTATCTAAAACTTGTGCTTCATCCATAAAACGTTCAAAAAGTGCCATATCAGAATATTTTAATATCTCATCTCCACTTTCACCTGGTATAAGGATTAAGTTTCTAGTGATAGGAATTAAAATATCTGAAACAGTAGATTCACCTTTTAACACATGTAAAATATTCTTTTTAATTTTTACATTAAACATCACATCTAAATTTGCTAAACCTATATCAGCATCAAAAATACCAACATTAAAACCTTTTTTTGATAAGGAGAGTGCTAGATTTGAGCTTATTGTACTTTTACCTACACCACCTTTACCACTTGTTATCGCTACAAATCTTGTTTTTTTAGATGTTTTATTATGGTGTTTAGAAGCGACAAGCTTCTCTAATTTTTCAGCTTGATGCTTCATTGTATTTTACTCCTATTAAATCCGTTTAGTAAACAATCTACTAAAAATTCACTACTTGCACAAATTAAATCTTCAGGAACCTCTTGACCAATTGAAAAATAACTAATCGGTTTCCTTGTTTCATATGCTAAAGAAAAAATATTGCCAAATCCTACTGTTTCATCAAGTTTACTAAACATAATTGTATCAATATCTAATGATTCAAAATTATCATAAGTTGCTTTTAAATCTTCATATTTAATAGAACTAGATAAAACAAGAACAACTTCAATCTCTAAGTTTGTATTGTTTGCATCAAGACAGGAATATATTGCTTCAATTTTAGTTTTATCATAGGGACTAGAACCCATTGTATCTATTAAAATATAATCACAATATGCTAAAGCATTTAGTGCTGATGTAAATTCACTTGAGTCACTTACTGTTTCTATTCCCAATCTCATCATTCGAGCATATTGCATAAGTTGTTCTACTGCACCAATACGATATGTATCTAAAACTATCAATCCGACTTTATATTTTTGTTCCATTAAAAAAGAGTATCTTGCTGCAAGTTTTGCCACAGATGTTGTTTTTCCAACACCAGTAGGACCAACTAACATTATCACTTTTTTACGCCCTAAAGAGAGTTTATGTTCTAATCGAATAGGAATGATTTTTCGTAAAAGAGTTTGAAAATATCTTTTTACTGTTTCAGAATTTTCTCTCATTTTTAGAGGCATATGTTCTAATGTCATCTTCATTAAAGCATCTAAATGCTCTTGATTCATACCACTTTGAGAAGCTAATTTATATATTTCAGCAAATTCAGCAGGAATAACATCCTCAGTTTCTGGTTTTTTCTCTTCCCAAAACATATGTTGAATAAGCTTCATTTTATCAGTGAGTTTCCCTATTTCACTCTTAATTTCCTTTAATTCTAATGGTTCTACTGATTCTGTTTGAACTATTGGTGCTGAAGTAAGTAAGGGTGATGGAATAAACTCTCTCTTCTCTTTTATCTGTTTCTCTTGATTCATAGTATATTCAACAGGAATTGAAGAAACTTTCGAAACTTTTGATATCTGTTTTGCTGCATTGGATATATCAAAGAGAACATCTTCACTCTCTTGGATAAGACGTTTAGAATCTTCCTGTTTTAAAGGTTTAATATCTTTCTCTTCTATACCAATAATTATTTCATAAAGACCAGCTCTTCCTAAAGCTCTTTTTTTCAATTCTCTAGTTTCTATCAATAATCCATTATCACCAATCTCTGATTTTGCTTTTTTTAAAGCTTCAGATGGTGTTGAGCCAGTAAAAGTTAATATTTTCAAGTCAAACTCTTAAGTGGAATAACAACACTATCTCTTTGAGACCAACTCAGATGAGGAATAGTAAGTGTATCAGTTTTAACAACTCTATTGTCAAAAAATATAATATCCAAATCTAATCTCCTTGGTGCATTTGCAAAACTTCTTTTTCTACCAAAATACTTTTCTACTTTCATTAAATAGGCTAAAAAGAGATGAGGTTGCATATCTGTTTTTATAACAACTATTGAATTAAAAAAATCATCTTGTGGTTTATATCCAAATGGAGGATTTTTCAAAATCAACGATGTTTGTAAAATATCTATACGAATATCTCTTTGTAAAAAGGTAAATAGATGCTCAAATCGTCTTTTAACATCACCAATATTCCCGCCTATTCCAACTGTAACTTTATAACGCTTAGAACTTTTAACCATTTTGTATGGAAAACGCTTACTTTTAAAAACTGTAAGAGAATTATTAAGTTTGCGTTTTAAATACATTTTTATTTACTTATTGAGCTTGAGAAGCAATTTGTGCTTCTTGAGCAGCTTTTAATTCATTCATAATTTGTAAAATACCCATCATAGCTAAATGATAACCAAATGCACCAAAACCTACAATAGATGAAGCACAAACAGGAGCTATTAAGTTCTTTTGTCTAAACTCTTCACGACGATGAACATTACTGATATGAACTTCAATAGTAGGAATACTTACAGCAGAGATAGCATCACGAATAGCGATAGAAGTATGAGTATAAGCAGCAGGGTTGATAATAATCCCTTGTGCATCACCATAACACTCTTGAACTTTATCTACAATCTCACCTTCAAGGTTGCTTTGAAAAAATTCTATCTCTACACCATTTTGGTCTGCAAACTCTTTCATTTGAGCATGAATTTGTTCCAGTTTCATTGGACCATAGATATTTTGTTCTCTAACACCTAACATATTTAAATTTGGACCTTGAATTACTACTATTTTCATCGTTATACCTTTTTTTCATTTTTCATAATAAATTTAGAAATAAATTCTACCTAAATTTAGATTAATTTTTTTGTTTTATCTCTTAAAATAGTAACAATATTCTAAGTTTCCCTCTTTACCCGTCAATTTTGAAGGAGATTTTAAGAGAAGTTTCCAATTTTTTAGATAACAAGCATTTTCAAATTTTGTCATCGCATCTGCTATAATTTTTTCATCTAGTACAACACCATGATTATCTCTTTTTGCCTCTCGTCCTACTTCAAACTGAGGTTTAAAAAGCAAGATAATATTTTCAGTTGCCAATCTATCTACATCATCTAAAATATAATGAAGTGATATAAAAGAAACATCACTTACTATTAAATTAAACTTTTTTTCTGTTTGAAATTTACGAATATCACAGCTTTCATAAGAGTAAACTTTTGGATTGTTTTTGATACTTGAATGTAGTTGCTCTTTTCCAACATCTACGGCAGTTACTTCAGATACACCATTTTCTAAAAGAACTTGAGTGAAACCACCTGTTGAAGAACCTATATCTAATGCAACTTTATCTTTAATATTTAACTGTAACTCTTCTAAAAAATAAGCTAATTTATATGCTGAACGAGAAACATACTCTTTATGCTCTTCAACTGTAACTTTATCCTCAATATCTATTTTAAAGGCACTTTTTTTTACTACCTTTCCATTAACTTTTACTAAAGAGTTTTTAATTATCTCTTGAGCTTTATTTCTACTACCGACTAATTTTTGTCCTACCAAATAGTTATCTAATCTCATTCATAATCCAAATTATAGATAATTTCATTCTCTTTTAAACACTCAACACCTAGTTTTATTGCTTTATCATATTTACTACCAGCATCTTCACCATAAATCAAAAAATCTGTTTTCTTACTTACACTACTAGATACTTTTGCTCCAAGATTTTCTAAGCGCTCTTTGACAACTCCTCGAGATTCACTCATTGTTCCAGTTAAAACAACTGTTTTATCTTTAAATTGATTGTCTTGAACCTCCTCTTTTTGAATAGGTTCAATAGGTTGTAAAATAGTTTCTAACTCTTTAATTGTTTCATTGTTAACACGAACAAAATCTAAAACAGATTCTGCCATCTCTTCTCCAATACCATCACAAGTGATAATATCCTCTTTAGTAGCATCGATAAAATGAGAACCAAAATTATCACTTAACGTTTTAGAAGCTACTTCCCCAATATGCTCAATTCCTAAGGAGTTTATAAATCTCCAATACTCACAACCTTTAGCATTTTCTAAAGAGTTTAAAAGATTTTGAGAACGTTTCTCTTTAAACCCTTCTAGTTCTAATAAATTTTCAAGAGTTAAACTAAAGAGATCAATAACATTTTTCACTCTTCCAGCATTAAAAAGAAGTTCTACTATTTTTATTCCTAAACCATCTATATTTAGACAAGGTTTTGATGCAAAATAGATTATAGAGTTTACTACTCTCGCAGAACAGCTAAGATTTTGACATTTTAAGAGAACTCCTTCATCTAAAAGTTCACTTTGGCATTCAGGACAAACAGTTGGTCTTTCAAAAACAACAGCTTCATCTTTTCGTTCATGGATTAAAACTTTAATAATTTTAGGGATAACATCACCACTTCTTAATATGATAACTTTATCGCCTAATCGTATATCTTTCCTATCTATTTCATCAAAATTATGTAGGGTTGCACGCTCTACAATAACACCATCAATTTCAGTTGGTTCCACTATTGCAACGGGTGTTACAGCACCAGTTCTTCCAACTTGTAAAACTATATTGTTTACAGTTGTTATCTTCTCAACAGCTGGGAATTTGTAAGCAACAGAAAAGCGAGGTACTTTTACTGTATAACCCATATCTACTTGAACATCTATCTCATTTACTTTAATAACCATTCCATCGAGCATCATAGGATATAAATCTCTATCTCTTACCATCTGTTTATATATAGATTCTATCTCTTTAAATCCTTTACAAATAGCTCTTTCTGGTGGTTTTCTAAATCCTAATGAATAGATAAAATCCATCTTATCACTTAAAAGAGGGTGTTCTAAACTATCTACACCTACTCCATATGGTAAAAAGACCAAATTTCTTGACGCTGTCACAGATGTATCTAGTTGTCTTAAACTTCCAGCAGCAGCATTTCTTGGATTAGCAAATAGTTCTCCTCTCTCTTTAAAACGTTGTTCATTTATCTTTTCAAATTCATCTTTAAAGATTACAACCTCTCCACGAATCTCTATTTTTTCTTTATAATCGATAGTCAATGGAATAGAGTGCATCGTTTTTACATTTGGAGTTATAAGTTCACCTATTTTACCATCACCACGAGTGATACCTTGCACTAATATACCATTTTCATAGATAAGATTTAGACTTGCTCCATCAAATTTTGGTTCACAATAAAAAGATATATTTTCTTCTAGTTTATAAGTTTTTTTCAGCCATTTTTCTAACCCTTCAGAATCAAAAATATCCTCTAAACTCCACATAGGGGAGAGATGATTTGCTTTACTAAAACCATCTAAAATCATATCACCTACTCGTTGTGTAGGTGAGTTAGGTAAAATATCTTGTATATTTTGCTCTTCATATATCATAACATCTCTATAAAGTTTATCATAGAGTTCATCAGTTGTAATGGGGTCATCTAAAACATAGTAGTGTTTAGCATATAGATTTAATGTTTCTACTGCTTTTTTATATTCATCTAATTTCATAACTTGAATTCTAGCAAATATTACTTGATATTGCGTTATAATTTAGTTAAATATAAATGATTTTAGGAGATATAATGAAAAAAATTACTATAAAAATGTTCTTTACATCATTAACTATTCTACTTACTTTAAGTATGAGTGGTTGTAACAATTCAAATGATGAGACAACAACAAAGACTATTATAAGTCAGCCACCTCCAAGTGGTAAATTTACAACAAAAGAGGTAGCTGAAATTTATATAGCAACTGTAAATAAAGCGATGACGTACACTATTATGAATAGTTTAATGAATATGGAAAGTATAGAAGAGGTGGCTTACTCTATTAATCCAGATTTACATATATATCCAAATAATCAAAACTATTCTGATTTTGTTGAAGCACTTTATGAAAATATTTTTGAAAGAGCTTCTCAAGAGGTTGAGAAACAGATATGGGTTGATAAGCTTTACAATGGTGTTGTATTAAAAAAAGATATGTGGTTAGAGTTTGTACGTAGTGCATCTGGAAGAGATAGAACAGTTATAGACAACAAGATAGAGGTTTCAAAATATTATGCTGATTTAGGAAAAGGAACAGATTATATTTTAGATAAAATCACAGATGACCCTCTTACAGTTGAGATAGCGAAAGGGGAAGTATATGCACTTGACCCTGAAGAGGAACATTATCCAGAAGCAACTCATAGTTTAACAATTAATGAAGATCATATCGGTATCAATGGAGATATGGGTGGGTATGATGTTATTGAGGGTCGTGTTGTTGATGGAGATAAGGAAACACTTCAAGATATAGATGGGATAGATGGTGGTCAAGGACGAGATATATTAAGAGCTACTGTAACAGATGGTTCATCTGCTAGTATTCAAAATGTGGAAGAGGTTGAATTTCGTTTTGCTGGTGGAAGTGATAATCCTCTTGATGCTCCTGTTTTAGATTTACAAAATGCAAGTGATATTGAACAAATTTCAGTTTTAATGAGTACATCTGAGGGAAAAGTAGATAATGTTCGTAATATTGAAAAATTTATAGTTGCAAAAACTCAACAAAAGATAACTTTTGATAATGGAAGTGCGGGAACTGTTTACTTAGATACAACTTTTGTTGGGAGTCCCTATAATATAGTTACAGTAGATTTCAAAAAAAATCATACACAAAATGCGATAATGAAATCTATATACTCCAATTTTGAATATGACCAATCAGATGGAGGAAGTACACTTATAAGTGCAGGTATAGATGTTATTGGAAGTAATGCAATAGCATTAACAGCAGGTAAAGATAGTATCAAAAAGATAGTTGTTTCCAATGATGGTTCTTTAGATTTAAGTGTTTCGACAAGTATTATGCCGACAATGTTTAAAGTTTTACAAGAACTTACAACTGATGCAGTTACGAAAGATATTAAAGTATACATCGATAATGAAGATGGTGCTTCTATTAGTTATATTCATACAGCAGCTGGAGAAGATACAATATACATTCAAACAGGTGAATATCGTTTAGCTAATAATTTAGTTATTAATTTAGAAGGTGGGGATGACAAACTTATCATAAAAGGGGATGATGCTAGTGTTATCCCTCAATCAGCAAGAATAGATGGTGATGGTGGAGCTATGAATAAGTTAATTGTAAACTCAGATATTGCAACAACTCTTAAAGAGGGTGTTCAAGAGGAAGCTTTTGATGATTTTCTCCTTTTTATTATTATGGATACATTAGATGGTATCGTAGATATGACAAAAATGGATGATATGCAGATGGTAGTTTTAGGAGACACTTTTGAAGATGGTAGTGCTTTTAAAGGTTTAGAAGCAAATGCGTATATTACATTTACAACTGATGTAGATGATGACGATGAAGATACAACTATCACTTTAAGTGGTTATAAAACACAAGATAATAACATGGATACATATTATATTAATATGATGGGAAATGGTGATGATATAGATTATGGTGATGTTATTATGGATTATATAGAAACACTTAACTTTATAGCAAATGATAGTAAAACAATGAAAATGGTAGTTCAATCAGCAAATTCAGCAACAGTTATAAATGCTTCAGGAAACTCCTACTTAGATATAGGAGATAAAGCTATACCTAGTGTTGCAAAATTAACAGCAGGTGATTCTGGAATAGATGCAAATATTGCAGGTGCAACAGTTGACCAAGTTGTAACAACTGGTGCTGGATGGGATGTTATAGCTTTAGGAGATACTTCAAGTGGCGATGGAGCAAAAAATATTGCTGAAGTTGGTAGAGGAAATGATACTCTTACAGGTGGTAAAGGTGTTGATATTGTAAATATGGATTCTGGGAATGATGAATATAAAGGTTCAGATGGTGCAGATGTTATAACATTAGGACCCGGAAGAGACTCGTACAATCCTCAAAAAGTAACAAACTCTAGTGGAACAACAGTTGATATTATCAAAGATTTTATTAGTGGTGAAGATATATTTGACTTTAGAAAAGTTGTTAGAGATGCAGATAACGATGAAGATGGTGGAGAGTATTTGGGAGAAGCTAATGGTTATGGCGCAGTTCTGAGTTCATTTAGTGAAGAGAAAACTGGTGCAGAAGCTGTTTTAGATAGAGATAATTTTGTACTTTATATAGATGTTAATGATGATGCAGATATTACAGATGCAGATATGACAATAGATTTGAGTACAAACGAAGTTATTGATTTATCAGGGTATGATTTTATATTTGAGTAATAAATGAGTAAAGAGAAAGATGAATATAATGAAAAAAAAAATCCCTTATGGACTAACAGACTTTAAACGTATACAAACTGAGAGTTGGTATTATATTGATAAAACAAAATTTATTCCTATTATAGAAGATGGAGCTAGTTTTGTAACATTTTTACGTCCTCGTAGATTTGGGAAAAGTTTAACTCTTAATATGCTTTGTGCATATTATGATAGTTTTTTTAAAGATGATTATGATGCTATCTTTAGTGAAACAGAGATATTTAAAAATCCTACCCCTTTAAAAAATAGTTTTTTTATCCTAAAATTTGATTTTTCTAAGATAGATATTACTGATTATGAACATAGTTTTAGACAACATATAAATATCCAGATTAAAAGTTTTATAGAGAAATATAGACTTAAACTTGTAGTTGAGTATGATGCTAATCCTATCGATAATTTACAAAAACTATTTCAATATTCTCTAGCTAATAGTTTATCTATCTACCTTTTTATAGATGAATATGATAATTTTATAACGAAACTTTTAGTATCAAGTAAAACAAATTATAAAAATATGGTAACTTCAAAAGATGCTATCTATAAAGAGTTTTTTACGATGTTAAAAGCTGGAACAAGTGATAATGATAGCGCGATAAAAAAAATATTTATAACAGGAGTAAGTCCCTTAGCACTTTATGATGTGACAAGTGGAAGTAATAATATCTCAAATATTACTTTAGATAGAGATTTAAATGATTTAGTAGGTATTACTAAAAATGAATTGAAAGAGATGATTCAATATTATGGTTTAGATAATAAAAAAGAGATGATTATAGAAACTTGTGATGAATGGTATAATAGTTATAGATTCAATGAGGATATTGAAGATACTATTTATAACAGTGATATGGTGCTTTTTTACTTTAATAAACTCTTGAAATCTGGTAAAGAACCACGAGACTTAGTAGACCCAAATGTAAGAACAGACTACTCCAAACTCAAATACCTACTTCTTTCAGAAAAAAAACTCAATGGCAACTTTAAATTTTTAAACGATTTATTAGAGGGAAATAAAATTCAACTGATGGGCTTAAAAGATAGTTTTAGTGCTTTTGAATTGACAAATAGAGATAACTTTAAATCCTTTATGTTTTCATTAGGTTTTTGTACTATGGAAAAAAATCTTTTTAGATTAAATCTTAAAGTTCCCAATCAAACTATTAAAAAACTATTAGCTGAGTTTATTCACTATGCTTATCAAGATTTTGAGGATTATAGTATGGATGTTGATACTTTGAATGAACATCTAGCAGAGATGGCTATTAGTAAAGATTTATCAGTATTTCACTATATTGCAGATATTATAAAATCAAACTCCTCTTTAAGAGATTTTATAGATGGAGAGAATTTCATAAAAGCTTATTTTTTAGCATATCTCAATCTCAATAATATCTATGAGATAGCAAGTGAAAAAGAGAGTAATAAAGGTTTTATAAATATATTTTTAAATCCTTCAAGAGATGAGATACCTTTTGGTGCAATTATAGAACTTAAATATATTAAAAAAGGTGACTACACTGAAACTCTTAAAAATCAGAGAGTTAAGGAAGCTAGAAAGCAGTTAGTACAATATGATATGGGAGAGAGATTTGTGAAAGTAGTTCTTGTTTTTAAAGGGTGGGAGATGGTTGTTTGTGAGAGAGTGGAGTGATAGATTGAACAACATCCCAAATTATGCTAAAATCTAAATATTATTTTATTATAAAGGTAAACAATGAAAAGAGCATTAGTAAGTGTAAGTGATAAAGCTGGAATAGTTGAATTTTGTCAATCATTAGTAAAAAATGATTATGAAATCATCTCAACGGGTGGAACATATAAAAAGTTAGTTGAAGCTGGTATAAAAGCTATTGAAATAGATGAAGTTACAAAATTTCCAGAGTGTTTTGAGGGGCGTGTTAAAACTTTAAACCCTTATGTTCACGGTGGAATTTTACATCGTCGTGATAAGCAAAGTCATTTAGACCAAGCTAAAGAGTTAGGTGTTGAGTCTATCGACCTTGTTTGTGTTAATCTTTATCCATTTAAAGAGACTATTGAAAAAACTGATGATTTTGATGATATTATAGAAAATATCGACATCGGTGGACCAGCAATGGTTAGAAGTGCTGCTAAAAACTTTGATGCAGTTATTATCGTGACAAATGTTGAAGATTATGCTGAAGTTATAGATGCGATAGAGAATGAAAAAAATACAAAAGAGTTTCGTCGTGGTTATATGGTAAAAGCTTATGAGCATACAGCAGCTTATGATTCTATGATAGCTAACTATATGAATGAGCGTTTTAATGATGGTTTTGGTGAAAAACAGTTTGTAGTTGGAAACAAAGTTATGGATACTCGTTATGGTGAAAACCCTCATCAAAAAGGTGCTTTATATGAGTTTGATAAGCATTTTTCTAACAATTTCAAAACATTAAAAGGTGAAGCAAGTTTTAATAACTTAAATGACCTTAATGGTGCTGTTAAAATTGCACGGGGTTTTGGAGATGATAATGCAGTATGTATCTCTAAGCATGGTAACCCTTGTGGTTTCGCTATTAAAGATACACTTTTAGAGGCTTATACAGAAGCACTTAAATGTGACCCAGTTTCAGCATTTGGTGGTGTTGTAGCCGTGAATGGTACTGTTAATGCAGAACTTGCTGAGAAGATGAATGAGATTTTCTTAGAGGTTGTTATCGCTGGACGTATTACAGAAGAGGCTCAAGAGATTTTTGCTAAGAAAAAACGTATTAAACTTTTTGAGATGGGTTCTGATAAGTTAGTTCTTGCTAATGATACAAAAGATTTCAAACATAT
>Ga0256837_1000898_pt1 | contig 22428 bp, 19 predicted proteins | sample 4562384metaG_FD_185976 | JGI IMG/M metagenome (GOLD analysis project Ga0256837, IMG submission 185976) | Hydrothermal vent microbial communities from Guaymas Basin, Mexico - 4561-384 | ecosystem: Environmental > Aquatic > Marine > Hydrothermal vents | place: Mexico: Guaymas Basin | collected...
ACCACGAATTTGACTCTCTTTTGTCTGTGCAAAAAGATTTCTTATCTCATCCATTACACCTGTATAGGTTGCAGGATTTGAGCGTGGTGTACGACCGATTGGGCTTTGGTCTAAGTAAATTACCTTATCAACATTCTCAAGTCCTGTTATCTCAACACCGGCAACTTTATTGACCTTTCTTGCATGATTAAGCAGCTCACGCGCTACAGGCAGCAGTGTTTGGAGCATAAGTGAACTCTTACCGCTTCCACTTACTCCGGTAATACAGACAAAGTTATTGAGTGGTATCTTTGCCGAGAGGTTTTGAATGTTGTTGATGGTTACATTTTTAATCTCTATCCACTTCTCTTGGCTGCGTCTGTAGAAATACTCTATCTTTTTACGTCCATAGAGATAGTCTGCTGTAAGTGTCTTGGCCTTTTTGAGTTTATCAAGTGTTCCGCTAAAAACAACCTCTCCACCAAACTTTCCAGCTCCCGGACCAATATCAACAATAAAGTCGGCATTTTCAATTGTCTCTTTATCATGCTCTACAACAATAACCGAGTTGCCTTTTTCCTGCAAATTTCTAAGTGTTTTTATCAGTCTGAGTGTATCACGTTCATGCAGACCAATACTTGGCTCATCAAGCACATACATCACCCCTGTAAGCCCACTGCCAATCTGTGAAGCAATGCGGATACGCTGCGCTTCTCCACCAGAAATGGTACGCGCATCACGCCCAAGTGTAATATAGCCAAGACCTACATCATAAAGGAAGAAGAGACGCTCACGTATCTCATTTAAAATCGGCTGTGCGATCTGTGCATGCTGTTTGTCAAGATACTCAAAGTTAGATTCATCGGCAAAGAACTCGTATGTCTTTGCTATTGGCATATCAAGCAGCTCTGCGATACCCTTACCTGCTACTTTTACAGCCAAAGATTCAAGTTTAAGACGGTGTGAGTTACAGACATTACAAACCTTCTCACTCATGTAGTCACCAAGCTCTTTTTCATCTTTGAACATATCATAAGCAATACGAATAATCCCCGGAAAAAGGCGTTTTACTGTATGTTTTTTCCACAAAAACTCTACTTCACCGACATTGCCGTGTAAAATGGCTTTTTGCTGATGTGGTTCAAGCTCTGAATATGGTACGGTTATGTCAATGTCATTGGCTTCACAGAAGCCTTTTAAGAAGGTAAAGTAATAACCTTTATTAAAACCATAGACAATCTTTACCGCACCCTTTTCTATCGGCAGATCAGGATCAATAATTTTATCTACATCAAGTGCATAGCGAAGTCCAAGTCCATCACACTCACTACATGCACCCTTTGGTGAGTTAAAAGAGAATGAGAGGGGTTCAAGCTCATCAAAGCTTATCTTACAATCAAAACAGGCATTGTGTTCTGAATAGTGAATATGTTCTGCAACACCAACTTCTTCAGCATTAAGCACATCTATCTCAAGTTCTCCATAACTCTCTTTTAAAGCTTTTTCAACAGAAGATGCAATTCTCTCTTTATTCTCTTCTTTGACGACAACACGATCGATGACAACTTTAATGGTATGTTTTTTTGTTTTGCTTAGCTCTATCTCTTCATCAAGGCGTACCATCACACCATCTATCATGGCACGAACATAGCCTTTATGCACAAGCGATTCTAAAAGATCAGCATAGCTTCCTTTGTTATCACGTACAAGCGGAGCCATAAGGACAAGCTTTGCACCCTCTGGAAGTTTTGCCACTTCATTGATGATGTCCGACGCTGACATTTGCGAGATAACCTTACCACACTTGTGACAGTGCTGAATCCCTACACGGGCATACAAAAGACGCAGATAGTCATAGATCTCTGTAATGGTTCCAACAGTTGAACGAGGGTTTTTTGATGTTGTCTTTTGATCGATAGCAATAGCAGGAGTAAGCCCTTCTATCTTGTCAACATCAGGCTTGCCGACACGGTCTAGGAATTGTCTTGCATAAGAAGATAAACTCTCCATATAACGACGCTGTCCCTCTGCATAGAGCGTATCAAAAGCGAGTGTTGATTTACCGCTACCACTTAAACCTGTCATAACAATGAGCTCATTCTTTGGAATACTCAGGTTTATATTTTTTAAATTGTTTTCACGTGCACCAGTAATTTTTATTAAATCTTTTTTTTTCAAACTCTACCTTTAGAAAAATATTCTATTTGCCAAATAAAGCACAACAAAGAGATAAAAGCTAAGAAGCAAGCTCTTTTGTAATGTATGCGATACTCTCTCTTTTAAATGGATACCAAGATAAACACCAAAAAGTGAAGCAAATCCAATAGTGATACCGCTTTGATAATCTATGTGTCCTTTTATTGCGTGAGATATCAAGCCTGCAACAGATGAAAAGACCACAAAAAAGAGTCCAGCAGAGACCGCTTTTTTAAGTGGTATATGTAAAAATCCCACTAATATAGGAACAAGTAAAATACTACCGCCTACGCCTATTGTCATACTAAAAGCACCAAGAACTACCCCTATAAGAAGCAGTAAAGAGTAATGCAACTCTTTTTCTTGAGCATCTTCATGTGTTTTAAAGAACATACGAACAAGCGCAAATATTGCAAAAAAGAAAAACATCATCTCTAGTGTTTCGTCACTTAAAAAAGCCGAAATATAACCACTCAATAGTGCTCCGCCAAATCCTCCAATACCAATGATACCAACCATTGTAATATCGAGTGTACCTTTTTTATTATTGAGATAACTCCCATAAACGGAACTAAATACCATTTGAACAACAGATATGCCAATCGCTACTTTTGTCTCATATCCAAGCATTAAAAGCATAGGAATAAGAATCGTTCCCCCGCCAATGCCAAAAAAACCTGACAAAAGCCCGACAAAAGAACCAAGAAGCAACAATTCGATCATAAATATCCATAAACTTTTTTGGAATTATACTCCATTCTCAATAAGAGAGTCCTTGCAAAAGTAGAATTTAATTTTAGTTTGTGTTTCATTCAAGTATAATCTACATAACAGGAAAAAAATATAATGGGGAAAAAATGCTAGATACTATCAAAGAGGCAGCGGAAAATTTTTGTATCCATCAAATTCGTCAACCTCATGAGCTCAAAGATGGATCAACAGATAAGAGAACACTTATTGCTTACATAGATATTGACACACAAGACAATAAAAAACATAGGGTTTATATCGCTTCAGATAAAGAGTTTATGCAGAGAGTTTCCAAACTCTTTTTAGAAGAGGATGAGAGTGATGATGAGACACTTAAAGATATGACTTTAGAGACTGCAAATCTTATTATTGGAAGTGCAAAGGTCATAGCTGAAGAGACAAGCGATACTCCTTATATAATAGGAACGCCTCAGTTTGAAAAGATTGGAGCATTTGATTTTGATATTGATGAATCAAAAACAATCAAAATCGGCGATGATGAACTTACTGTTGCAATTAAGGAAATAGATGGCTGATACACAAAAGCAAAATGAGAAGATAGAAGAGTCAGATGATCTGTCATGGATGGATTATTCGGGCATCTTAGATATGGAAGTTGAATTTGTTTCTGACCTTGGTGAAACAGAACTCACAGTCCATGATATACTGCAACTTGAAAAAGGCTCTATTATCGATCTTAAAAAACCAGCCGGAGAGTCTGTCGAATCTTATGTAAACGGACGTATTTTAGGAAAAGGCGAAGTTATGGTTTATGAAAAAAATCTCGCTATCCGTATCAATGAAGTACTTGACTCTTCTGCTGTTTTATACTACCTTTCTAAAGAGAGACTATGATAAAATATACACTACTTTTTTTACTTCCCCTTTCACTTTTTGCATCAAAGATTCTTAGTTATAATATTTATGACCGCACTGACAGAGCCGATGTAATGATCACTTTTGACACCCCTTACAGTGGTATCATTAAACAGAGTCGCGGCAAATCAAAGATCATTATAAAACTCGAAGATGCTTCCATTGAATCCCCAAAGATAAAAAAAATTGCTTCACGCTTTTTACGCTCTGTTGCAATTACACCTTTAAAAGGTGAAACACAGATTATTGCATCTGTACCCCAATCAGTAAAACTTTTGGCATCAAAAACTGCTGATGGATATGGACTTCGCTTACGATTCACAGACAAAGCTGCCACTAAACACAAAACTGCTACACAGCAAGCCCAAAACAAAACAGACAATACACTCTCTAATCTTCCAACAAAAAAGGGTGATGATCTCACGCAGAGCTATTACATCGTTGTTGCTATTTTAATTATTGGAATAATTATTCTACTCTATATAAAAAGAAAAACAACACCGGCAAAGCCCAAACAAAATACGCAGGAACAACAGCAGCAAAAAACACCTTGGCTTTTTAATGCAAACAATGCAGCACAACAAAAAACTCCCCTCACGCAGGAAAAAGCAAAGGAGAGTGCAAATGAGATCTCTATTCGCTTTCAAAAAGCCATAGATGCGCAAAATAGTGTTGTTATGCTTGATTTTGGGGCACAGAGCTATTTGGTACTTATGGGAAAAAGCAACATCTTACTTGATAAGTTCTATGAAAACAGACCAAGTTCTCAAGAGGAGTTTGAATCGATTCTGCAAAACAGACACGAAGAGCTAGAAAACTTTTTAAATGCAGAGAACAACACAACTGTTCATACAAAAATGCAGGAAAAAGAGCCTCTACAAGCTTATAAAGAGAGAGCTGCTTCTCTTGTGTACAACGATGAACTCTAAGAGATTTTTTTCTTAGAGTTACTCAAAAATCGCTCTTTTAGCAATTTTTTCATTATATTAATATTTTGAAGATTTAGTTCAAACTTCTCATTCATCAGCTTATTTATATGAAAGACTTCTGTTACGGTAATACCATACGGATCTTTTTTCTCTTTTGACTCCTTACCCTTGTCATCAAAACTGTAAAGATAGAGAGTTTTCCGTGTTGTTTGAATATAGTAAGTAAGCACTATCTCATCAGAGTGTTTTTTCTCCAAAGCCACTACAACACGTTGATCTGGTTTATATTCGTCATCTTTTAGTGTGAGAATCTTTTTAGCATTTTCTAAAGAGAGATACCCTACATAAAATTTATTATAAAGATCATGGTAACGCTGTATTTTAAAGTTATACAAGAAGCTCATATCAATAATATGTTTTTGATGTGAACGTAACTTTTTCGTAATCCAACTCATTGTATTGTAGTATCTAAACGGATGTAATTTCAGCATATGCGCCTCTATCATCTTTTTAGAGTGTATCTTCTCTTTTGGCTGTAGTTTTTGCTTATCGAGCTTTGTAATGTACTCTAAGACTTCTTTAGCAGAGAACGCTTTTGTAAACCACACGGTACAATAATCAGGAAACTGCTTTGTTCCTGTAGCGCCTTCATTTAAAATGATAAGTGATTTAATTGTGTAGTTTGGAAAAATGATCTCTAAAAGTGCCTTTTTCTTACGAAGACGACGACGAAGTTTAAGCACTGATTTTACAAGTGTCATCTCCACAAAATAGAGTTCATTGTTCTTAGTTAAAAACATTGCATCAAACTCACTGATCTCACGTGACTTAGTACGGTAAACAATCTGCTCTTTTTCACTAATAGAGAGTGTATTTGCAAAGGCTTTGTGTTTTGACTGATGAAAGCCTTTTAAAATAAACTTTGTAATATAGTCATTTCCCTCTGCATAACGAAGAAGCTTTTCATAAATAAAATTTTCGTAAACTTCTCCTTCAAATGAACGGTATGAACTCAGATAAGATGGATCTTCCGTATCTATGCCTTTTTTAATTAAGGAGAGAAGATGTTTTGTATTATAAACATAGTGTAAAAGGTTGTCAGCTATATCATCTTTTTCAAGATTCTTAATAGAAGATGAAATTGCTAAAGGATTATCTCTCATGCAAGTTCACCATTTTGAAAGAAGTCATCTAAAACAGCACGAAATTCAGCAACATTACTAATAGTATTTACCTTATTGCGAAGCTGTGAAGCACCCCTGTAACCTTTTGAGTATGTATGTGTATGTTTTCTAAATAAAATTGCACCATACTCACCATAAAACTCTATCATCTTATCAAAGTGCTCCATAATTATTTTATGTTTAAGTTCCAAACTCACATCTGCTTCACCACTGCGCAGTTGATGAAATATCCATGGAGCACCAACTGCACCACGACCAATCATTACACCATCTGCGCCGGTATGTTCTAGCACCCATTTTGCTTTTTCATAAGAGTCTATATCACCATTGGCAATCACTGGAATATTCACAGCTTCTTTTATCTCTTTAATTGCATCATAATCAACCGGTGCTTTGAATTTACCAGCACGCGTTCTACCATGAACCGCTATAAAATCAGCACCACTATCTTCTACTACTTTTGCAATATCAACATGATTTTTTTCTTCAAATCCAAGTCTTATTTTAACAGAAGTAAGTTGTTTGTTGGATGTCTTTTTGATCGTTTTAATAATCTCTCCCATAAGTGGTAAATCCAAAAGCAGAGAACTTCCGCTTCCATGTCCAACTACTTTTGGTACAGGACATCCACAATTCAGGTCAATAATATCAATGCCCTCTTGTTCATTTAAAACCTCTACGGCACGTTTAACAATAGTAGCATCACTACCGGCTATCTGAACAGAGTAAGGATCTTCTAGGGGAGATTTTTCAAGCATATGAAGGGTTTTTTGTGAACCATGTGCTAACGCATTTGAGCTTAGCATCTCACTGACTGTTAAATCTGCTCCAAATTTTTTGACAACACTTCTTAGAGGTAAGTCTGTAAAGCCCGCCAAAGGGGCTAATATATAAAGAGGCTTATCAAAGGAGAGATTTTTAATCATATTTTTTAGATAAAGAGGTAAATACTAAAGTTTTTACCACACTCTTTAAGAGCACGATATGCTCTAAAGTTTTGGAACTCGTCTGGCTGTGCATTTTCTAAGACTTCATCAGCAGGTGCAAGCATCTCTAGATCAAATAGTGTAAAGAGATAAGCATCCATAGCTTCCTCTTTTTTATCACCCAATGTTTCAAACAGTTTCATTCTCTGTTCTGGAATCATTCCACCTTTAGAGAGTGTAATTGAGAGTTCAATATAGTCCTGTTTCGTAAGTTCAAGCTTATTGAGCAGTTCAAGTAACTCTTCATTTGAAATATTGAGGGTATGCTCATCAGAATTGATACGTGCCATAATTTCATGCAGAGACTCTTTTGTCAAAAATGCTTTATATTTTAAAATATTTGAAAGTGTCGCAGTTTTAACATAATCAGTATAAACAAACTGGCATAATTCATCAGCATATTTTGTACAGTTTGAAAGGACATCAGTAATTTTAACTTCCCCTTTTTTTATTCTGTTTTTCTCATTTTGAATTACTAAAGGATTTTGTGGACGAAGATTAAATGGCTTAAGATCAACAACTTCACCATTTTTAATATCTTCGATCATCTTCAGCACTCTGTCAATCTTTTCATTGCCTGTAGCACCAATAAGCTCAGCACTTGGAAAAATTGTACTTTTTTCAAGGAGTGTTCCCAAAAGTCTGTATCTGTCTGTTTTAAAACTATAGCTTCTACTTTTTTTACCAAGATATGCATCAATAACAGCATCTACTGTCTTCTCAAAATCTTTCTCATAAGCACGTAGTCTAAAGCTGCCAAGCATAGAGTAAAATGCCATATGAAAGACACTCGCCAAATAGAGAACCAACAATGGCACAATTACCCACAAGGCTACTGAAAGTGATGGCATCGGAATACCAAAAAGATCAATACTCATACTCTCTTGAGTTACATATGCGTAAACATACCAACCAACAAGAGCTATCCAAATAAATGCTGCTATGGAGTATCTTTTTATATACATTGCAAATTCCTTAATTAGATTTTTCAGCTATTTCTCTACAGTCTATACAATAAACAGCATGTGGTTTTACTTTTAAACGTTGAAAACCAATATCATCTTCACACATTTCACAAATTCCATACTCATCATTAGCTATTTTTAAAAGTGCTTTGTCAATCTCTTCTAGCTCTTTTGTTTGCTGTTGAACAATTGCACTCTCAACCATAGAGTTGTTATTTGCTGAGGCATGGTCACCTTCATCACTCAGTTCTAAATTACTAAGTTGATTTAACTCACTGTTTACACTACTAATATTTTTTTCAATCTGTTCTTTACGACTCTGTAATATTTCTTTGAAATAATTTAACTCACTTGCTTGCACGTATGCTTTCCTTATTTATGATATGGGTGATTGCTCAGTATAGAAAAACCTCTATAAATCTGTTCTAGCAAAACCGCTTTTGCTATTTTATGACTCATAGTTATTTTTCCAAGACTTATTACACGATCACTTTTTTGTAAAAAACTCTCTTCAAAGCCATAAGCTCCACCTATAAAAAATTTCACGGACATTTTATCATTTAATAGCTTACTAAATTCAAAACTGTCAATTAATTTTCCATCAGGATGTAAAGTTATACAAAAATCTTTGCTAACATAGGGTTCTAAAACCTTTGTATATGCCTCTTGAGCTGCCTTTTGCGAAATAGTGTGTGCTTTTGTTACATCTTTTGTAAAAATCTCTGTATCTTTAACTTTTGCAAAGCGACTTATCATTTTTTCTAATTCTTTATAGAGTGGATCGTAAATAGATTTCTCTTTTTTGGCAATAGATATAATCTCTATATTCATATAAACAACCCACTTCCAATAACATGATACGTAACATGCTCAAATGTATCATCAAATCGCACACCACCAATAGCTGCAACATAATGATCTGAAAGTTGCGCAATCGAATCAAGTCTATTACCCAAAATATTAGCAACATCTTTTTTAGTTGCTGTATCTCTGTAAGCCCCTAGCCCTATATAGTTTAGATCCATACTGTTAGCTTGGAGAACCTCTTCTTCATTATGTGTCGAGATTCCAAGTATTTTATCGTTTCCAATGACACTTCGCAAAATCATCACAGCTTTATTTATATCTTCGTCTATCTCACGCAAATCCTCTTGACCTACATGAACACCATCACAAAACTCTATAAGCTCATAGGCATCATTAACAATTAAAAAACCATCATACTGCTTCCTAATTGCAATAAGCTGTTTTTTAATAAAAGCAATATCAGCATTTTTTGCTCGATATTGGATAATCTCTGCTTTATGCTCTTTTGCTTTTTCTAAAAAAGTATCTAATGAAAGACCTTTTTTATCAAGCATATCCTGATCACATAAAGCATAAAGTCGCATACTAATCGTTTTTCATTAAAAGAAGAAGATCTGCAAGTGTCTTTTTAAGCTCATTACGATTCACAATCATATCTATTGAACCATGCTCAAGTAAGAACTCAGCACGTTGAAAGCCTTCAGGAAGTTCTGAACCGATCGTCTGCTCAATTACACGTGCTCCTGCAAAACCTACAAGAGCACCCGGCTCAGCAATGATAATGTCACCAAGATTCGCAAATGATGCCGAAACCCCACCCATAGTAGGATCAGTAAGAACTGAAATAAAAGGAAGTTTTGCATTAGAGAGTTTACCAAGTGCAGCTGATGTTTTAGACATCTGAAGCAGTGAAAAAGTCGACTCTTGCATTCTAGCACCACCAGAAGCAGAAAGAATAATCAAACCTTCACGATTTTCAATTGCACGGTTTACTGCACGTACGATCTTTTCACCCTCAACAGAGCCTAAAGAACCACCCATAAAGGCAAAATCAAAAATAACAAGTTGAACGGGAACACCATTCATCTTACAGCTTCCTGCAACAACAGATGATTTTCTCCCTGTTTTCGCTTTTCCCTCTTCTATACGTTTTTTATATGGTTTTTTATCAACAAATTTTAAGGGATCAACAGGTTCCAGTCCTGCATCATGCTCTACAAATGTTCCCTCATCAGCCAAAAGTTTGATACGCTCTTTTACACCAATACGAATGTGATATCCACACTTTGGACATACATAGTTTTGATTTTCAACCTCTTTGTAGTACATTAAAGAGTGACAAGATTTACACTTAATCCAGTGAGAACCAGCTTCGGCTTTTTCAGGCTGTTTATTATCAAATGTTTTTGCAAAAAGGCTGAGTAAATTCAAAAAAATATCCTTATATTATAATCATACGATATTATAGCAAATTTATACTAACATGAAAATTGTTTGGGATTTTTTTTGTAATTTGAAGTGTAAAAGAGAAGATAAAGAAGAGTCTAATCTTCTTTATCTGTTTTATTTTAAAAGAGCGTTTGCAATGCTTCTAGCAGCCTCTCGGCCATCATAAGCAGCAGTCACAACAAGATCTGCTCCTCTAAAACAGTCACCTCCGGCATAGATACCGGCAGTTGTGGTTTCATGGGTGTCATCATTAATAATAATCCCACCCCACTCATTTGTTTCAATACCGTTTTCAGCCAAAAATGACGGTACAGCAGGATCAAAACCAAGAGACATAATAACAACATCTGCATTAATTCTATGCTCACTCCCTTTGACCTCTTCCATTCTTTGGCGACCAGATGCATCACGTGCACCCAAAGTTGTTTTGACAACTTCAACAGCAACAGCCTCTCCCGTTTCATTAAGTATGATCTCTTTTGGAGATACAAAGAAAGTAAAGTCAACCCCCTCTTCCATTGCATTTTTATACTCTTTTTTGCTTCCAGGCATATTTTTCTCATCACGACGATAGAGACATGTTACAGATTTTGCACCTTCACGTTTTGCAGTACGAAGACAATCCATAGCAGTATCTCCACCACCGATAACTACAACATTTAAGTCTTTAAAATCAAACTTTTTATCATATGAAAGTTTAAAATTCTTTCTTTGTATTGCAGTTAAATAATCCATAGCCGCATAAACATTTGAAGCTTTTTCACCACTAATGCCTGCAGATTTTGCTTTTGTAGCACCAACACCAATAAACATCGCATCATGTTCGTTTGCAATCTCTTCAAAAGCTATATCACGCCCTACTTCACAGTTAAGAACAAGCTTCATACCTGCTTCTTCTAAAAGACGAATACGACGTTCAACTACTTTTTTGTCAAGTTTAAAATTAGGAATACCATAGGTTAAAAGCCCACCTGCACGGTCACTTCTCTCATACATTGTAACAGCGATACCACTTCGTAAAAGATACGTTGCAACAGAGAGCCCTGCAGGACCACTTCCAATAACTGCTACTTTTTTATCTGTAGTAATGCCTGGAAATTCCGGTTTATAACCGGCTTTAAAACCGGCTTCTGTAATATGTGTTTCAACAGAACCGATAGTAATAGCACCGTGACCATCATTAAGCGTACAATCACCTTCACACAGTTTGTCATGAGGGCAGACTCTACCCATAACTTCAGGGAATGGTGAAGGTTCATTTGAGAGTTTAAATGCAAACTCCAAATCTTTTTCACTGACAGCTTTTAACCATTGAGGAATATAGTTATGTAACGGGCACTTGTTCAGACAAAACGGATCACCACACTGAATACATCTATCACTCTGTGTAGCTGCTTCATTACGATCAAATACTTCATAAATCTCACCAAAGTCTTTCGTTCTCTCAACGACAAGTCTTTTTTCGGGGTCAATTCTCTCTGTTGTTAAATATTCTCTCATTATTAATCTCCATTCTCAAGGTTAAGCGGTAGTTTTGTTAGATTTTTTGGTTTTACGAGCCAGAAATTTCTTACTTCCACTCTAAAATTTTCAAGAAGATCCTGTGCTTTTTTACTACCAGTCTCAACTACATAATCTTTCAAGAGACGTTTGAGATAGTGACGCGCTTCATCACCCTCATCCGTATCGATTCGAACAGCCTCTACAAGTTCACCATTGACATTCTCAATAAAACTGTGCTCTTTATCATATACAAAACTAATACCGCCTGTCATACCTGCACCAAAGTTAATACCTGTACGACCTAAAATGATAACAACACCACCAGTCATATATTCACAAGCATTATCCCCCGTGCCTTCGACAATAGCGAATGCTCCAGAGTTACGAACAGCAAAACGCTCCCCAACACTTCCAGATATATAAAGTTTACCGCCAGTTGCACCATAAAGACAAGTATTTCCACCTGCTGAGTATGCTTCTCCTTCATTCTCTGAAGTGATAATAATTTTACCACCATGCATACCTTTTCCAATGTAGTCATTTGCTACACCTCTAAGATAAATCGAAACACCATTAATCAAAAATGCCCCAAGAGCCTGTCCTGCAACACCTTCAAGGTTGATTTTGATAGTATCCGGTTTTAATCCCTCATCACCATAATATTGTGCAATCTCACCAGAAATCAATGCACCAAAACTTCTATTTAAATTGCAAATTTCACTTTTAATGCGAATTGGATGTTCTGGATGTTTAATAGCAACCATCGCCTCTTTTAAAAGCTCTTTTTCATAAGAGTTATCATCGAAAGGAGGATTAAACGGCTGTTGATGTGTATTGATACCATCTTCTTTATGAAGCACTGCAGAGAAGTCAAATTTTTTCGCAAAATCATCTTCTTTTACTTTGAGAAGATCAACACGACCTATCATCTCCTCCATAGTTTTATAACCAAGCTCTGCCATAATTGCTCGTACATCTTCGGCAAGCAGTGTAAAGAAATTAACAACCTGATCAACATGTCCTTTAAAGAACTCCTCACGCAGCTTCTCATTCTGTGTAGCAATACCCACAGAACATTTATTTACATGACAAATACGAAGCATTTTACAACCAACAATTGTAAGGACACCTGTACCAAATGCGTATGACTCAGCACCTAAAAGTGCGGCTTTTACAACATCAAGACCAGTTTTAAGTCCACCATCAGTCTGTAGTTCAACCAAACCACGAAGGTTATTTGCTTTTAGCGCATTGTGTGCTTCACTAAGACCTAATTCCCATGGATTACCGGCAAACTTGATAGAAGTAAGTGGAGCAGCACCTGTACCACCATCACCACCAGAGATGATAATTTTATCTGCATAGGCTTTTGCAACACCTGCTGCAATCGTACCGACACCGACAGTAGATACAAGTTTCACCGCAACTCTTGCTTTAGGATTGACCTGTTTCATATCAAAAATAAGCTGTGCCAAATCCTCAATAGAGTAGATATCGTGGTGTGGCGGAGGTGAAATAAGTGTAACACCCGGTACCGTATGACGTAGTTTACCAATCAATGGAGTAACTTTATGTCCTGGAAGCTGTCCACCCTCACCCGGTTTTGCACCTTGAGCAACTTTAATCTGAATTTCTTCAGCAGAGCGTAAATACGCAGGAGTTACACCAAAACGTCCAGATGCAACCTGCTTAATTTTAGAGACTCTCTCAGTTCCAAAGCGAGCTTTATCTTCTCCACCTTCACCAGAGTTTGACTGACCACCAATTCTGTTCATAGCAATAGCAATAGTCTCATGTGCCTCAGGTGAAATAGAGCCAAGACTCATAGCAGCCGATGCAAAACGCTTGAAGATTGCCTCTTTTGGTTCAACTTCACTAATATCAATCGGCTCTCTGTCTGATTTAATATCTAAGAAGTCACGAATCATCTTTAATCCACGACCCTCTACAAGTTTTTTCAACTGTGCAAAATCTTCTGGTTTTCCACTCTCTGCCATTCTGTGAATAGCATGAATAACAGCAGGACCAAAGTCATGGTGTTCCTGCCCTGTATAGAACTTATAAAAACCACCAATATTAAGTGGGAAAATCTTTTTAAATCCATCATTTTTAAATGCCGATGTATGATTTTTCTCTAATCTAGCATCGATATCTTCGTAACTAAGACCTGGTACAACAACATGAGAAGATTCAAAACACTCTGAAGCAATCTCACGGCTAAGACCCATAACATCAAAAAGACCTGAGTTTCTATATGAAGCTATCGTTGCAATACCCATTTTTGACATAATTTTTAAAAGCCCGCCGTTTAATGCGCCATGGACTGATTTTAATGCTTCAGCAATAGTAATTTTACTGTTTTTTGTACGTTTAAGCTGATTAATAGCTGTTGCAAAAAGTAAGTTTGGATAGATTGCACTTGCACCATATCCAATAAGAACCGCAGCAGAGTGAGAATCTACAACCTCGCCTGTTACAGCTATCATAGAAACAAGATGACGTACTTTTGCTTTAAGCAGTGCAAAATTAAGACGACCTACTGCCATCGCCATCGGAATAGTTTTCATCTCTTCACTAAAATCTGCATCATCTAAAATTACAATACGTGTACCATCATTTTGCACAGAAGTAACAACCGCTTCAACCAATGTATCAAGTGCATCACGAAGCGCTCCCTTATAAGCGGTAGAAAATGTTTTATTTTTATAGAAAGATTGATAAGATGGAGATTTTTCATCACCAAAAGATTTCAGTACTTCAAGTTTCTCTCTTGTAATAATAGGAGAGATAGATTTAAGTCTGTGTGCGTGAGATGGAATCTCATCTAAAATATTATGCACTTCACCAAAACCTGTATTAAGACTCATTACAACTTTTTCACGGATCGGATCAATCGGTGGATTTGTAACCTGAGCAAATTTTTGTTTGAAAAAATCTGTAAAGTTTCTCTGTTTTTCAGAGAATGCTGCAAGCGGCGTATCATCACCCATAGAGCCAACTGCCTCTTTGCCATCGTTTATCATAGGTTCAATAACCTGTTCAATGACCTCTTCAGTGATATTATAAAACTTCTGTTTTCTAATAAGCGTATCTTCTTGCATGGCTTCTGCTTCACTGTATTGCTCTTCAACATGCTCTTGCAGGTAGATCATATGCTCATTGAGCCATTTCATATATGGATTGGAAGATTTTAGATAGTTGTCAATATCACAACTTTTAAGAACTTTTCCATATTTTAGATCAAGCCCAAGCATTTCACCTGACTGCAGACGTCCACGCTCTTTAATCTCATCTTCTTTGATGTCAATTACACCATACTCAGAAGCAATAAGCAGATTATTGTCATGCGTGATGATATATTTTGAAGGACGAAGACCATTACGATCTAGTGCACAACCAATATAACGACCATCTGTTACAGAGAATGCTGCCGGACCGTCCCATGCTTCAAACACAGTCGAAAAATACTCGTAGAATGCACGAAGTTCCGGATCCATATGCGGAGCATTTTGCCATGCAGAAGGGATAAGTGCACGAACAGCTTTAAAAAAGTCCATACCATTTATGAGTAAAAACTCTAAAAAATTATCAGCAGATGCAGAATCTGATGAACCTGGCTGTAAAATAGGTAAAAGTCTCTCTATCTCTTCAGCTGAAAATACTTCAGACTTGATAGACTCAGACTTAATAGCAACATTAATACGGTTACCTTCAACTGAGTTGATCTCACCATTGTGTGCTACGGCACGGAAAGGTTGTGCCAAACGCCACTCTGGAAGTGTATTTGTTGAGAATCTTTGGTGAAAAAGTGAAAAAGAGATTGTAAAGTCTTCATCTTGAAGATCTTCATAAAACTCTTTAATATGCGTAGGCATAACAAGCCCTTTATATGAAAGAACTCTACTGCTCATAGATGCAATGTAAAAATCTCTGTCATCTTCTAACTTATGTTCTGCTTCCTTGCGTGAGAGGTAAAGCAGTGCATCAAATCTGTTTGTTGCCATAATTGAGTTAGGAACAATAAAAAGTTGAATAATATTTGGAAGTGTTTCAAGTGCTTGAGCTCCCAGTGCATTTGTATTGACCGGTACGACACGACGAAGTACAACTCTTAGGTCATTATTTGCACAGATATCTTCTATAACATCTAAATGTTTTAACTCTTTTGTAAAAACTGAAGCTACAGCAAACTGATTTGCAAGTTCTACTCCGTTCTCAGCAGCCTCTTTTCGAATAAACTTCTCAGGCATAGAGAGTAAAAGTCCACTACCATCCCCTGTTTTTCCATCTGCTGCAACAGCACCACGGTGCATCATACGCTCTAGCGCAGTAATAGCATCATTTAAAACCTTACGTGAAGGCTTGTTGTCAATATTTGCAACAAGACCAAAACCACAGTTATCTTTAAACGATCTCAATAAATCATGATGTTCAACCATTTTCACTCCCAAATTTTCAAATTCATGTAAAAAAATCTTACAGTTTAATCTCTTTTTAAAGAAACTTAGTCTATTTAGACAAAGCAGGCTTATTATACTGTTTTTTAGTTTAAGTAAGTATAATATCAAGAATGATAATAAATAATTTTCATAGAGATGAGTATAAAGGAAGCACTAAGTGAAAGGTTTCATTATAAATCTTAATCGCGTCAAAGAGGAAGATTTAATAGTTACCATTTTATCACGTGGGAACTTAGAGACACTTTACAGATTTTATGGTGCACGTCATGGAGTCATTAACCTTGGCTTTATGATCGACTACGAGATCGAACCCTCTGCAAAAAGCACTATAGGAAGATTGAAAGATGTTATACACATCGGTTACAAATGGATAAATAATCGTGAACAACTTCGTCTGTGGCAAAACTTTTGCGGACTTTTTTACAAACATCTCAAAGATGCAGAAGAGTTAGGTGATTTTTACTTTGAACTTTTAGAATCTGCATCAAATAACTGGAATAGACAAAATTCAAAACGTGTAGCCATTGAATCCTATGTAAAACTTTTGGAGCATGAGGGACGATTGCATAAAGATATGCACTGCTTTTTATGCTCACGCAAAATAGAAGAGAATATTTCACTCATTCGTGCCTACCTGCCAACACATGAAAAGTGCTCTCACACCTATCCTATCAACAAAAACGCTCTTCTTGAACTTTATGAGAACAAATCTTCTCTGTTTTTAGATGACAAAGAGATAGAGAGACTTTGGAATGTTTTAATGGAAGGGCTTTAAGCATTTTTTTTGTTTATTGTACTCAACTATCATTCCATGAAAATTTGCAAATACTCCAAAAAGTGCATCTTCTTTGAAATGCTCACGCAAGCCATCTTCTAAAAACTTTTTATATTCAATATATTTTTTAAATTCAATGCCAAACTCTTTGAGCAGTCGTTTTGTATATGTATCTATTACCATTTCATCTCTAAAACAACCATAGCAGAGAATAGCATCTGCACTCTCCTCACCTATGCCTTTTTGCTCTAAAAGCCACTTGCGTGAGACACTCTTTTGAAAATTTTCAAATGTTTTAAATTCATCTTTGATGTTACGTGAGAGTTGCAGAACTCTTGGTGCTTTTTGGTTGTAAAATCCACTCGGTTTTATTTTAATCTTTAAAGCATCTTCACGCAGTGTTACAAAAGCGTCTAATGCTAAAAAACCTTCTAAATTTTCAAGTGATTTTTCAACATTCTTCCATGTTGTATTTTGAGTAAGCACTGCTCCGACAACAACCTCAAATTTTCCTGCATTGGGCCACCAAAATTTTGGAGAATTTTTCAGCAGATCAAATTCATCTAGGTAGTTGTAAATTTCATAAGCACTTTTTTGCATAGAACTCTCTAACAGGCTCTCTTCTTAGCCACAAGTGAAGCTACACGGGTCTTTTCACCCCTAAGATTAATATCTTCTCGTTCTTCATAGTAAATAATATCAAGCCCTATAAACGCATGCAGGAGTTCATTTTGACGTAGAAGATATTCAGGATTTTGTGGATTATCAAAATCTCCGTGAGCAATAATAAATGTCTCAAAAATCAACACCCCGTTTGGTTTTAAAGCCTCTTTTATCTGATGATAAAAACGACGATTAAGATAGTTCATATTTATAATGAGATCATACTTGTTTTTCTCTAGATTATACGCATCAAGATCCACTTCTATTTTATGGATTTTTGCATCATCTTTGACACGCGATAGAGCATAATCACTCAGATCAATCGCATCGACTTCAAAACCACGATCGGCTACAAAATGAGTATTTCTCCCCTGTCCACATGCAATATCAAGTGCATACCCAACATTTGCTTCACCAATATATTTCTCTATAATAGGCTCAACATAATCACGAAAAGGTTTTTCCTGATATCTTTTGTTCCAACGTTCTTTATCACTTATCATTCTTTCTCCTTCAACTCAATCTATCTCTATAATCTTCATAAGTAAACTCTTTTATCAACTCTATCGTACCATCTTTGCGCTTTATTGCCAAAGAGGGCAGTTTTATGCCATTAAAGGTTGTATTTTTCACAAAAGTATAGTGGATTTGATCTTCAAAGATGATTTTATCTCCGATTTGCAGAGGTTTATCAAAGGAGTAGTCTCCCATAATGTCACCTGCCAAACAGGTATTACCTCCTAATCGGTAGGTATATTTTTTCTCACCTGCTTTACCGGCACCTCTAACTTCTGCACGATATGGCATTGCCAAAGTATCTGGCATATGCGCTTCGGCTGAAGTATCTAAAATAGCTACATCCATACCATTATTAAATGTATCAAGAACTGTAGAAACCAAGCAACCCGTTTCCCAACCGACTGCTTCTCCCGGTTCAAGATAAATATCAATATCATTATATTTTTTCTTAAATTCTTTGATTAACCAAATAAGTTTTTCAATATCATACCCTTTTTTAGTAATATGATGCCCTCCACCAAAGTTAATATATTTCAAATTCTTACAATATTTACCAAATTTTTCATCAAAACTTTTAAGAACTTCTTCCAAAGCATCTACATTTTGCTCACAAAGTGCATGAAAATTAAGTCCATCAAGCTCTTGTAAGAGATTTTCATCAAAATTCTCAACTGTTGTACCGAGTCTTGAGTATAAACCGCAAGGATTATAGATAGCAACAGGCGAAGATGAAACCTCAGGATTCACACGCAAAGAAATTTCTATTTTCGGATTAACTTCTTTGACTTTCCAAATAAATCTTTCTAATTGATTTGGAGAATTAAAAACTATATGATCTGAAATACGAGCGATTTCTTCTATTTCACCCCCTTTAAAAGCAGGTGAATAGGTATGAACCTCTGCGTGAGGATTAAACTTGCAAAACTCTTCACGTGCAAGTCGTGCTTCATAAAGTCCACTAGCGGTACACCCTTTTAAATATTTTGAAACTAAATCAAAAGTGGACCACATTGCAAAACCCTTCAGGGCTAAAATAATCTTTGCTCCACTCTCTTTTTGTACATAATCCAAAACTTGCAAGTTCTTCTCTAAAAGCCCCTCTTCACAGAGATAGTATGGCGTAGATAAGGCGTTAGGCTGCTTCTTCATACTTTTTTCTTATTCTTTGAGCCACTTTTTCAAAATTTTCACCATCAAGTCCCATCTCCTCAACTTTTTGAATAGCTTTTTTAATGGAGTCATCTGTCAAAACTTCTTTTAGATTAATTGCAGTACGCACTACATCTATAGCTTTAATATACTGTGCAATAATTGCATCAACTTCTTCATCATACTCAGATTCATCTTTATCAAGATTTTTCAGCACTATTGAGTAGATAGGCGTTAAATTCCAATGTTCAAACAAAATCGCACTTAAATAGTATGAAGTTGTATAAAGAAACTCTTGCTCAAACTTTGGAATATCTTCACATGCCAAAAAGCCTTTTCTGTACTCTTCTCTATAATCGCTTCCCATTAACTCTTTTGAGATAATAATCTTGCCAGATTCCATAATAAGTGCCAGTGAAGTTAAGATATGTGTGTCACGCAGATCAATCTTCGCATACCACTGCATCATCAATGAACTTTGAAGTATGCACATTTCATTAAACTGTGCATTGTTAAAGCCATATATTGTTGTATCTGCCTGTAAATGTTTTGAAATGGCATAGTGAATGACCAAAGAGTACATTTGCTGTGTACCTAAAAGTGTAACTGCTTGAGAAATGGAAGATATGCGACTTCTAAAACCATAATAAGGAGAGTTTATTGTCTTTAAAATATTAGCGGTGAGCATCACATCTGCTTCTATCATACGAATAAGCTTTTTTACATCAACATTTCGTGCACCTTGTGCATAGAGTCCTTGAATAACTGTTGCCACTTTAGAGAGTGGTGGCATATCATCAATATTTTTTACCAAATATTCATAGGTCATACCCTACTCCATCTCTTTAATTTGCCAAGGAAGTCCCTGCTTATTCAATTCATCCATAAACGGATCAGGATCAAACGTTTCCATATTATGCACACCCTCTTTGTACCATACCTTCTCAAGCATCAGTTTTGCACCAATCATAGCCGGAACACCTGTTGTATAGCTAACCGCTTGAGAATTGACCTCTGCATAGCACTTTTCATGGTCACTTACCTGATAGATATAGATCTTTCTCTTTTTACCATCTTTTATACCCTCAGCAACAATACCGATGTTTGTCTTTCCTTTTGTGCGAGGTCCAAGTGATGCAGGATCAGGTAAGAGAGTCTTTAAAAACTCAATAGGCACTATCTTTTGACCTTGATGTTCAACTGGTTCAATGCCTAGCATACCGACATTTTCCAAACACTTCATATGCGTGAGATAACTTTCACCAAAGGTCATAAAGAAACGAATGCGTTTGAGCCCCTTAATGTGCTTTACTAGCGACTCCATCTCCTCATGATAGAGTAAGTAAGAATCTTTTGGACCAACTTCAGGATAATCCCAAACCATTTTAATCTCCATAGGTTCGGTCTCTATCCACTTGCCATTTTCCCAATAACGCCCTTTTGCACTTACCTCACGCAGGTTAATTTCCGGGTTAAAGTTGGTTGCAAACGGGTAGCCGTGATCTCCGGCATTACAGTCTAAAATATCAATAGTATGAATCTCATCAAAGTAATGCTTTTGTGCATAAGCACAAAAGACATTTGTCACACCCGGATCAAAACCACTCCCTAGTAGTCCCATAATGCCAGCTTTTTTAAAAGGCTCATCTCTTGCCCACTGCTCTTTATACTCAAACTTTGCTTCATCCGGGTGCTCATAGTTTGCCGTATCTAAATAATCCACACCGGTTGCTATACAAGCATCCATAATCGTCAAATCTTGATAAGGCAATGCAACGTTAATAACAATAGAAGCATCGACCTCTTTTATAAGAGCAACTAACTCTTCTACATTATCAGCATCAACTTTTGCTGTGTTAATCTTTACATCTTTTATCTCACTTGCTATAGCATCACATTTAGACTTTGTACGACTCGCCAGTGTAATATCTCCAAAAACATCTGCATTCATTGCACATTTATGTACTACAACACGGCCGACACCACCTGCACCAATGATTAAAGTTCTGTTTGTCAAAATTTTTCTCCTAATGTAAGATATAAACTTGTATGATCTGCACTTGCATATCCATAAGTAAAATACAATGCTCCAAAAGGGGTATCTGCTGAGAGATAGATTGAAGAAGCGTATTTCATATTATCAGACCTAAAACTCTCTCCATCATCCCAAACATTTCCACTCTCCAAAGTCACTCCGGCATACAACGGCATCCCAAGTGAGCCAAAAAATCCACCATTTTTCAAACGGTATCTATACATTAAATTTCCAAATGCAACATTATTGCCAACTAATTCATACGACTGGTAACCAGAAAGATTGAACATTCCACCAAGATAGAACTTATCATAGATAGTAATTGCACCATTAGTTGCACTTTTTATATCTGTTTTTCCAAATTTTGCAGAAAATATAAACGAGTTATTAAAGTAACTAAAAGGCTTTTGAAACATTGCATATATCTGTTCATAATCATAATCACTTCCCCATGATTTTGCATCTTTTTTCAGTTTTAACTGGGCTAAAACACCACTATTTGGAAAGTTATAATTATCAAGCGAATCATATAAAAATTTTAGATTAGCCTGCCTTGCATTGAATTTTTCGTTATAGTTAAAAAGCTTTACTTTTGCTTTATCTTGATACATATCAAAGCTTAACTCTGTTCGAAAACTTCTTGTAAAATTAGCCCCAAAACCAAGACCACCCCCATATCCGGTACTTTCAAGCTCTTGATTTCCAAGTGTATCTGTCGGAATAGTATAGGTCATCTTCTCATATCCAATAAATGGACGCAGATAAAACATCTGCTTATTATCTAAAGGCTGATAAAAACTCATACCATAATGCTGTTTCTTTCCTATCTCAAGATCTGTACGCCACTCTGCACCAAGAGAGTTAATACCATACATTACGTATCCCACTTTTAAGGAGTAAAAAGATTCTCCTTTAAAGTCATCATCTAATGAAAAAGAAAAAAGTACATCACCCTTATTGTTCCAACTCGGTGTTGTTTTTATGACTAAAATGTTCTTACTGTTTTTCTCTTTTATAGAGTAAGTAATACTGTCAAAAATCATCATATGATAGATATTTAAAATATCCTCACGCAAGGCATCAGCATCTAAAGCCGCACCTACTTTTTGTCGTATCTGTTTTCTTATAATATCATTCGCAAGATAAGTTGCATTGTCAATTTTTATCTCATCAATAATAATCTGTTTTGGTTTATGCTTTTGT
>Ga0256837_1000899_pt1 | contig 22426 bp, 21 predicted proteins | sample 4562384metaG_FD_185976 | JGI IMG/M metagenome (GOLD analysis project Ga0256837, IMG submission 185976) | Hydrothermal vent microbial communities from Guaymas Basin, Mexico - 4561-384 | ecosystem: Environmental > Aquatic > Marine > Hydrothermal vents | place: Mexico: Guaymas Basin | collected...
TTACCAAGTCAAACCCGTCTGATAAGTTGTTAAAAAAATTAGACAGTTTAAAGCAATATTAATTAAGTACCTATGGTTTGCCTTTTAAGCACATTGGATTTGGTTTTTATTTGGCAATTAGAGGCATTTATAATACTGACATCATTTGGATTTTTTATATGTGCGCGTAAAAAAGTGGGTATTTTACATCGTCCTACTGTTTTAAAATCTTGTAATAGTGCAATAGCACATTGACTTGCAGGGATATTTTTTATATCAGTTAGAAATGTAAATAATAATTGGGCTAGGCGATTAAGAGCTATATTGCCAGTGCTATTGGTTTGTTGGTATAGCCATGCACTCCATTGAGAAAACGCCATAAATGCCGATGGTTGACGATGCCAGATTAAAGGTGCACATGTTTTAAAATTGCCATTGTTTACGGTTAGGTTCCAAAATCTTGCAAAGCGTTGCAGTTCTTGTAATTGCTTAAAGCTCATAGTGGAATTTTGTATTATTTCGTATGGTGGATTGTTGCTATAACGCATATCCCATTGCTTGCTATGTTGGGCGATTGGAGCCCCGCTTAAGCGTTTTAATATGCCAAGTTGTATTTCATGTGGGGATAATTGTAATAACATATTAAAACCTTTGGCAAAACTATTAATGGTTTCCCCCGGTAGTCCAGCTATTAAATCTGCATGAATATGCACTTCTGTTTCTTTATTTAATTTTATGATGTTTTCTGAAATTGTTTTGATATTTAAAGGTCGCTTAATACGTTTAGCCACTTCTGGGTTAAAAGTTTGTATGCCCATTTCAAATTGAATCATACCTTTAGGACATATTTTTAGTAATTTTATTAAAGGTTCAGGGATGTTATCAGGGATTAGTTCAAAATGTAAAAAGACTTGTTGTGGGCAGTTTAAAAAGAATTTAATAACTTCTAAGGCAAATGGGATATTGATATTAAAACTGCGATCAATAAATTTAAAACATTTTGCTCCACGTTCTAATAATTTATCAAATTCTGCAAATAGAGATATTTGCTTAAAATATCGCACACCGTTATCTAATGATGACATACAATATTGACAGCTAAATGGGCATCCCCGCGAAGCCTCTACATAAATAAACCTATTGGCAATGTCTAAGTCAGTATATTGATTGTATGCAAAGGTATAATTATTGGTATCAATTGGTTTGGCATTGATAACGGTTAGTTTTTGTGGTTTTTGATAATTGTCATTTTTGATTTTTTTGCATAAATTATAAAATTCGTATTCGCCTTCACCAGTGATTATATAATCAAGCATCTGGCTTAATTGTTTATTTTGCCATTCATAGCTTATTTCTGGACCACCTGCTATTAAGATAATATCTGGACGCAAAGTTTTTAACATATCGGCAACTATTGTTATTATCTCTATATTCCAGATATAAACAGATAAACTAATAATCTTTGGTTGTAAGTCTAGTATTTCTTCTACAATTGCACGGGGGATATTATTTATTGTGGTTTCAAATAGTTGTGAATGTGGTTTTAAATCTTTTAAATTGGCTTGTAGGCACATTAGACCAAAAGCTGTGTGTTGATAACGTGCATTAAACGCACATAATAAGATGTCTAAAGTAGTCATTAATTTATTATACCTAAATTTTATAAGACTTCATCATTTGATTTCTTTTGTATTTTAGAAAAACATATAATAATACTTAAAATAATGATATACTTATAAATAGTTTTATTTCTTAGGCAGTGTGCCCAATCTCATTTTAATAGTAGTATATATGAATTTTAATTCCCTTGGTTTATCCGATTTAATTTTACAGTCTATAACTGACAAAGGTTATACTGAACCTTCACCCATACAAGCACAGGCAATACCAGCAGTTTTATCTGGTAAAGATGTATTGGCAGCTGCCCAAACTGGCACGGGCAAAACAGCAGGTTTTACTTTGCCAATTTTACAGCAAATTAGTTCTAAACCACGCCCTAAAGGTAAACGTAAAATTAAAGCTTTGATTTTAACGCCAACTAGAGAATTAGCTGCTCAAGTAGGGGAGAGCGTACGTACGTATGGATCAAATTTGGATATAAATAGTTGTATTATTTTTGGTGGCGTAAGTGCACGCCCTCAAATATCACAAATAAGAGCAGGGGTTGATATCTTAATAGCTACTCCAGGAAGATTGTTAGATTTACAAAATCAGGGTATTATTGATTTGGGTTCACTTGATACCTTTGTTTTAGATGAGGCAGATCGTATGTTAGACATGGGTTTTATTCATGATATACGTAAGATAAATAGAGTTATACCTCGTCAACGTCAGACTTTGATGTTTTCGGCAACATTTTCTACAGAAATTTTAGAGTTAACAAAAGAGTTTTTGGATCAGCCAATTTATGTGCAAGTAGCACCGCGCAATACAACTGCTGAAAATGTTAATCAATTGATGTACCGAACACCAAAAAGTCGCAAAACAGCATTGTTAAAACATTTAATTTCTACTGGCAATTGGGATCAGGTTTTAGTATTTACTCGCACTAAACATGGTGCAAATAGACTGAGCGATAAATTAAATAGAGCTAAAATTACATCTATGCCGATTCATGGTAATAAAAGTCAAAATGCTCGCGTTAAGGCCTTAGAAGGATTTAAATCTAAAGAAATTAAAGTTTTGGTGGCAACAGATATAGCCGCGCGAGGCTTAGATATAAAGCAGTTACCTCATGTTGTAAATTTTGAATTGCCAAACGTTCCAGAGGATTATGTTCATCGTATTGGCAGGACTGCCAGAGCGGGTGCAGATGGTTATGCTGTCTCTTTGGTAGATCAGGAGGAGGTTAAATTTTTGCGTAGTATAGAGCGTTTATTAGATCAAAAAATACCAGAGGGTAAGTTGTCAAATTTTGATTTTACTGTTACTAAGCAGGACGAAGAAGAACCCCGTCGTGTTAATTTTAATCGTGGCAGAAAACCTTTTAAAAAATCGCCTAATAAAAAAAATAAAACCACAAGAAATAAACCTACTAAACGCTAGATATGTATGTTATCTAATATCTAATTTTTTAACTCTATACCTAATTGAGCGAAAGCTCATATTTAATAATTTGGCAGCTTCAGTTAAATTGCCTTGGGTTTTTTCTAAGGCAGATTTTAAATATTGGCGTTCGATATCTAACAGGTGCGCTTCTAAATCTAGGCCTTCTTCTGGAATTAAATTTGTAGGATTGTGATCAATAGGTTGAACTAAAGAAATAGACGCGTCGTCAGAGTCTTGTAGGTGCGATGTAATAGGTAAATTTAAATCCTTGATATTGATTTGTTGATTTTCACAAAGAGCTACAGCACGTTGAATAACGTTTTGCAATTCACGAATATTTCCTGGCCAATCATAATTTAAAATCGCTTGCATAGCTTGGTTGTCAATGCTGGTAACGTCTTTGCCTAATTCGTTGGCAAAATGAGTTAAAAAATTTCCAGATAATAAAATTAAGTCTTCACCGCGTTGTCTAAGTGGTGGCATTTCTATGGGGATAATATTTAAACGGTAAAATAAATCAGCCCTAAATGTTTTTTGAGTAATCATTTCTTCTAGTGGTCGATGTGTGGCGGCAATAATCCTTGCGTTAACACGTTTTTCTTCTGTGCTTCCTACTGGGAAATACGATTTATTTTCTAATACTCTTAACAATTTAATTTGTGTTGTTAAGCTCATATCACCAATTTCATCTAAAAAAATAGTGCCTTCTCCAGCGGCCTCTAGCATACCTTTTTTGTCGCTAGTAGCACCTGTAAAAGCTCCTTTGCAGTGTCCAAAAAGTTCGCTTTCCATTAACGTTTCGCTTAACGCTCCACAGTTTAAAGCTAAAAAAGGTTTGTCAAAGCGATAGCTGTTATAGTGTATTTGTCGAGCTACCATATCTTTGCCAGTGCCAGATTCACCGCGCAGTAGCACTAATGTATCGGTTTTAGCTATGGTTTTAATAGTCTTAAAGACTAATTGCATATCATGGCAGTTACCGCGTAAGGTATTAGCATTAAAAAAATTACCAACATCTTTATTTTGGCAAGCAGTCCTTAAATTTATAGCACGGTTTAAAGTGTTTTTAAGTATGTCGTTGTTAAACGGTTTGGCAAAGTAATCATAAGCTCCACAGCGCATTGCCTCTACAGCGGTTTCCCAAGTATTAAATGCTGTCATTAAAATACAGACTACGTTTTCATCTGTTTTTTTTAATTCTTTTAACAATTCTAAACCGTTACCGTCAGGCATATTTAAATCAAGCAATACAATATCACTGGGTTTAGATTTGTAAATTAAAAGTGCATCATTAGCATTGGATGCCAACTGTACATCAAACCCGTCGCTTTCTAAGACTATCTTTAACACTTGACGAATAGAAGCTTCATCATCGACAATTAAAATGCTTTTATTCCCCATTTTTAACCCTTTCTATTTCTTCAATCAATAGATTTGCAAAAGATTTTAAACTGTGATAGCGTTTTATGTGTTCTCGTGCTTTTATTCTAAAGTCTTCACATACATCTTTATTTGTTAATAGATAACAAATCTTTTCTGCCATTATATCACTATTTTTAGAAGGTACTAAAAAGCCTGTTTCGCCATCTTTAACCAGTGTGTATATTCCGCCGACATCGCTGGCAACTACTGGTAAACCACAGCTCATAGCTTCAACAATAGCAAAGCCTAAGCCTTCTTCTGTACTAGGCACAACATAAATATCAAAAGTATGTAATAATGATGCTGTAGAATGTGTTTCATCGACAAAAATCACATTGTCTATTAAATTAAAATCAGCAACCATTTTTTTTAGTCGTGATTTTTCATCGCCTTGCCCTGCAATTATAAATATAGCTTCTGGATGTGTCTCTAATGTTTTTTTTGCCGCTTCCAGAAAAAAACAATGTCCTTTACTTGGTATTAAATGCCCAATAGTTCCAATTACAGGGCGTGTTTGACCTATAACTTGCTTTTTTAATTTAAATATTTCTGTATCGACACCTGTATTGATGAAATGAATTTTTTCTTTCGGCAATCTATTATCGTTGACTAATGATTCACGCAGTGAATCACTGACTGTAATTATATTATAATTGAATTTTAAATTTTGTTTTGGTAAATAAAATCTAGTTTCTTCTTGAGGTATGTAATTTAATAATGCAAATAGCGCCGGTATATTGTGGCGTTTATGAATAGATTTGAATTTAGAAAATAATTTAGAATGTACATATAAAACAACTGTAGGCTTAAAATCTTCTAAAGTTTTTTTAGCTCGATGGCTAGAGTAAAAATGTAATATATTTCCAATGCCGGGTAAAATTGATATGTGCATATTGTTTTGTGGTAATCTGTCTAAACCTTTTGCCCGACCACATATCAAATTGACCTCAACGCCTGCTTTGACAATTGCTTGGGCAGTATTAATTGCAAAGGTACTAATATTGCCTATTGATAAATTATCAATAACTATAGCTACGCGTAGATTATGTTTGATTGTCATTGGTGTCCTTTTGTGTACGCCAACGTCTGTGCATCCATACCCATTGTTCGGGGTATTTACGTATAAAATCGCTAACGGTATTAGACCATAATTGTGTGTAATAATGGTTGTTTTTTTGTTTGTCCTGTTTGTCGATATGTATTGGTTCGCCAATTATAAAATCGTATTTATCACCTTTTAATATGCAAGCTAATGGAATAATTGGTTTTTTGCTTAATGTGGCTAATGTTACAGGGCCTGTAGGCGTGTATGCTTCTTTGGCTAAAAATTTAACAAATACGCCATTCATTCGCGGTATATCTTGGTCGGGCAAAATGCCTAGCAAGTCTTTATTTTTTAATACTTTAATAAATTGACGAATATTTTGATCTTGGTATATGGCATGTATACCTAATTTATGTCGGATGTTTTCTACTATATTATTTAATGGTTTCATTTTAATACGTTTAGCAATAGGGCGTATATTAAATCCAGCGTGATTAATTGCAGATGCACCTAACTCCCAATTTCCTAGATGTGGTGTTAGGGCAATAGCACCGTCGTATTGGTTAAATACTTGCTTGATCTTTTCTATTGCATCGGGATGAAATAAATGTGAGACTTTTTTTGGGTTACAATGCAAAGTGTCTAAAACCATAGTTATAAAATGCTCAAAACATTTTTTGGCAATATTTAATCTTTGATGTTGGTTGAGTTCTGGTAGGCCAATATTTAAATTTTGAATAATCTTGGCTCGTTCACTAGAAGCAAATTTAAAGATTAGATATCCTAGTAATGTGCCTATTTTAAATAATATGCAACGTGGAATAATTTTGATTATTGGCAAAAGAATACGTATACATATTGCAATGACGTAATGCTTAGGTTTTGTGGCTTTGCTCATAAGTTTTATTAAAAAACAAAACTGTACCACCTATAAAAATATTTACCATCTTGACTTAGATGTGGAAAGTCAGGGCGTTCATAAGGGCGTATATTTACTTGTGCTGTATTTAAAAATGTTTGTATATGCTCAGGGTAGGCTTTCATAGCTAGGTTTAATATGTGTGTGAGTAATGTTTGATTTATATGTTTTGCAAATGATAGTGCAGGTGAGATTTCTGCGATTGTTTCGCCACAATAAATAACTGAGGATTTGATTCTGATAACTAGGTCTTTGTTTGGGCTAAGCACTAAAGTGTCAATAGAAAAAGGCAAGTCTAAAGGTCGCATAAGTGCGTTCATTTCTTTTTGTATTGGCAGAAGTCTGTTTTCAGGGAATGGCGAAAATCGCGGTGTTTGATAACTAACTTGCGCATGTATATAAGCATTTTTAATTAATTTATCTTGGTCTTCTAAATAATAGTCTAAATCTTTAAGGCTTGTATCAAATTTGGCAATTTCAAAATCAAATATGCTATCTTGCAAAATATCTAATATAAAAAATAATTTTTGTTCTAAACTTTCTGAGTCGTTACTTGTAAAATTTTGGATACGTTCAAATTCAAGATAAACCAGTCTTAAAAAAGTTAAAGGCGGTTCTTTAGCAAAGCGGCGACTGCTTGGCCAATGTTTTAAAATATGTTTAATAAATGCTCTTACCTCTGCTTGAGTATCTGCAAAACGTTCTAAACGTTGCTGAAATAAATTTTCTCTTACGTTAGTGTTTTCTTCTAAAGTGTAATGCTCTGTTTTGGGTGTATCATCTTCATCACTGCGCTTTTCAAGCCAGTTTTCTATTTCGCGGGCAAAATTTACAATGGAAGTTTCCATTCGTTTAACATCGTCTAGAGCCATAAAATCCTTATGTTTTTAATGATAACTGATTATTATAAGCTTAGTTAGGTTAAATGCAATTTAAATCAAAACGTTATAAATAGATGTAAGCTATTTGAGAGTAGTTGTTTATGTTAAGTTGTTTGATATCAATTAAGCTTTATACGCTTATATTAAACTTGATATGCTCTGTACCATATACAATATAAGCAAAACATTTTGATTTAATGGTATGCGTCAAATTTAAGTTTTTTGTATATTTGGTCGATATAAAGTGTAGAAAGGAGTACGCATGAATATAAACTTACTTAGAAACGACTTTGCTAAAAACTATTTAAAGGTATCTAATAAAAAATCTGCCAGTGTTAGCAGTAAAACATTAGATACGCCAGAACCTCGTGATTCTGTTGAGGTTTCGCCGTTGGCATCTTTTAGACAAAAGGTGTCAGAGGCGCAGGATTTAACTAGACAGGAAAGGTTAAAACAGATTTCTCAAGATGTTGCCGATGGCAATTATATAACAGAGGACAAATTAAATACTTCTGTTGGTTCTGCCATTGAGTCCGCTTTGGGCGGTTTGTAGCGATTTGTTGTGCAACAGTTAGAAATACTTAATACCAAGGAGTTGCAAAAATTATTAGTAAAAATACCAGATGGTATGCCTATTTTTGCCACTGAAGGCGCACAGTATTTTGCTGTTAATAATTTAATATGCCGTGAATTAAAAAAAAATTTACGACATTTTTGCGAGATAACTCTATCGCCATGTTTGGGCGGTAAAATATCAACCCAGCCAGTTTTGGCATTAAAAAAAGTATTAAATCACTTAGATACATATACACATTTTGTATGTAGCACTGGAGAGGGGCAGACTTATAGAGTGCTAGAGCTGGGTAAAGCTAATTTAGGTTCTGGCGAGGTTCTTTTATTAAAAATGGAAATTTCTGAATAATATTGAGCATTTGCTTAAGTAGTTAATCATATACCCGATATTCATAGCTAAATAGCCTTCTGGAGTAAATATGAATACCGATAATAATGACTGGAAAGATTTAATAATACAAGATCAGCTTATTTCTAAAGACAAAGAGATAGAAGCTCTTTTTGAGCAATTAAAAATAAAAGATGAACAAATATCTAAGTATCAAACTAAGCTATATAAAATAAATAGTAAAATTGAAAGTAAACCTAATCATTTTATACCTTGGACATTGTCCGCTGTAGCTTCAATTTTATTTTTTGTTCTTACTGTAAATTTTATACAAGTGCGTAATGATTTAATTGCCAAAGATAGTCAATCAATATATTTAACTGAGCGCCTTGAGTTACAACGCGATAGTTTAGCTCAAAAATCTGCGCTAATTAATGGTCAAAATCACCAAATTGTGGAACTACATAATAAATTACAAACTAATTATAAAAATATGGCAATTATTGAGCAAAAGTTAAATAAAGCGCATGAGCAGGATATTGAATTGTCTAAACCTGTTGATATTGCTACAGAGTAATTAATTGTTTTAACGTCCAGTCAATATGCTCGTCAATTAATGTTGATGTACCTTTGGCTTGTAACAATGCTTTAATGATAATTGGATTGTTATTACCTTCATTGCCTATTGCAATGGCGATATTTCGCTTAAAGCATTCAAAGCCCATTCTTCTTAGTGGGCTTCCTTGGGTGTTTTTGTCAAAGGTTTGTGCATCCCATTTTAATAACTCTATTAGGGATATATTTTTTAGAATATCCTTTGTTTGAAAGTTTATATCTTTGCTTTCTGGTTGTTTGTTGTTCCAAGGACATACACTTTGGCAAATATCACATCCAAATATATTGGTGCCAAAAGCTTTGCGTAATTTTACAGGAATACTTTTTTTAAATTCAATACTGAGATACGAAAGACATTTTCTGGCATCGATAACGCCGTTAGCGATGATGGCTTGGGTAGGGCATTTATGAATGCAAATTTGGCAATTGCCACAGTGGTTTGTTTTTATAGTTAAATTATGATTTGGTGCTTCTAAAGAGCTTAATAAAACTGCAATAAAATAATAACTGCCTTTTTTATTTATTAGCATTGCATTTTTACCAATCCAACCTAAGCCAGCTTGTAAAGCTAATTGTCTTTCCATTACAGGAGCCGAGTCCACACAGGGGCGAAATTGAGCATCTAAATTAAAATATGTGTTTATACTATCGCCTATTTTTTTTAATTTTTTTCGTAGATAGCGATGGTAATCCCTGCCTTGAGCGTATGTGCTAATATATTTATTGTTGCTTGTTTGATAATAATTATAGGTAAATACCATAGCACTTTTTGCTGTTGGTAATACATTTATGGGGTTGTTTCTTATTGGTAGACTTTGTTTTAAATAATCCATTTGCCCGTGATAGTTGTTGTCTATCCATTGTTTAAAATTGTCATTTGATTTTGTGTCGCTAAGATTTATCCAACCCATACTAGCAAATCCCAAGTCTTTGCTAGTCTCTTTAATGTATGTAGTGATATTCAAAAAAGTAACTCCTAAACGGTAAATATAATAAATTCAAAAAAGTAGCTTAAAAAATACGCTTTCCCTTATATTTGTATTGATTATAATTTGTTTTTTTAAATCAGCTAGAAAATTGAGGATATTATGGATTTAGACTGGGAAAATTTAGGCTTTGATATTTTGCCAACCAATGGCGTTGTGAGAATTGATTATGCAAATGGTCAATGGTCTGATATTTATGTAGAAAAAGAAACCAGTCTCAACCTAGATATGGGAGCGCAAGTTTTGCATTATGGTCAAGCTTGTTTTGAAGGCTTAAAGGCATTTAAGTCTCAATCTGGTGAAATATCTTTATTTCGTCCAGATATGAATGCTAAGCGGATGATTTCGTCTGCAGATCGGATTTGTATGCAAGCTCCACCAGAGGAATTATTTATCCAAGCATGCCAAAAAGCAGTGGAAATTAATAAAGAATTTGTTCCTCCTTACGGCACTGGGGCTAGCTTATATTTACGTCCTTTATTGATAGGCACAGAGTCTATGTTTGCCATTAGACCTTCTAGCACTTATACCTTTATTATAATGGTTAGCCCTGTTGGTCCTTATTATAAAGATGGGTTTTCTCCTGTGGAGGCTTTGGTTATGGAGAATTATGACCGAGCTGCCCCTTGCGGAACTGGTCAATCAAAAGTGGCTGGAAATTATGCGGCTTCATTAAAGGGGGCGGAGGAGGCTCATAAAAAGGGTTTTCCAATTGTGCTGTATTTAGATTCTGCCAAGGGACAGTATATTGATGAATTTGGCACGTCTAATTTTATTGGTATAACTAAAGACAATAAATATATTACACCACAGTCAGCATCTATATTGCAAAGCATTACTAACGATTCGTTGCGTCAATTGGCACGTGATATGGGCTTAGAGGTATTGCGTCAAAATATTGAAATTAATAATGTAAATATTTTTGCAGAGGTAGGCGCTTGCGGTACAGCAGCTATTATTACCCCCATTGCATCTATTACGTACCAAGATAAAAAAGTAGTATTTAATAATGGCGAAGTTGGCAAAACTTTGCAGGCGCTTTATTCAGAGTTACAAGCAATACAGTATGGTGATAAACCAGATAGGTATGGGTGGTTAGTATCAATATGTTGAATGTAAAAAAGTCTTTTTATTTGGTTTGGTTTTGTATTATTTTGGCTTTGGCGTTAATGAATCAGGGCGGAGTATATATACCAATTGGCCATATACCTATAGTGTGTGTTATTTTACTTAGGCGTCATATTAGAAAAATAGCTAATGTGCCCAAATCAAATAAACAACAAAAAATCATTATTTTATTAGTTTTATTGGCTTTGTTAGCCTTGTTTTTTATAGATATATTTTTGTTTAAATTATTGTTGGTGTCAGTGTTGCTGATACGATTTATCAATGATATGAAAATATGCTTAATAGATAAACACTAAGAAGGTTTTAAGCCTTCTTAGTGTTTATGTGGTGTTTTTATGCAATAGTAATATTTACTTCGTTTTCACCAGCAAATATATGACCAAATTCTAAATTAGGTTTTAGAACAATTTTTTGATTTACGTCAATTTGGATATGCGCTTCAACTTTGGCAGTAAAATCGTGATCGCCAACTTTTATAAATAGCATTTGAGAATCACCTAATTTTTCAATTACTTCAACAATACCAGTAAAAGAGCTTGCATCGGCAGAATCAACCACGTTTAATTTTTCTGGACGTATTCCAAAAGTTACGTCTTGGCCAATTACAGATTTTGACTTAGATGCCATTCTTTCGTTTAGTTTTAAGTTGACAGTTTCATTGTTAAAATAAATATCGCCGTTTTCTTCTTTAATTGTACCTCCTAAAAAATTCATAGTAGGAGTACCAATAAATCCAGCAACAAATTTATTTTTTGGATAATCATATACGTCTAGTGGTTTACCCACTTGTTGTATATACCCATGAGACATTACACAAATACGATCACCTAATGTCATAGCTTCTACCTGATCGTGGGTTACATATATCATGGTTGTCTGTAGGCGTTGATGTAGAAGTTTAAGTTCTTTACGCATACCAACACGCATTTTGGCGTCTAAGTTAGAAAGAGGCTCATCCAATAAAAATACAGAAGGTTCGCGTACAATAGCTCGTCCTAATGCTACTCGTTGGCGTTGTCCACCAGAAAGAGCTTTTGGTTTACGAGGTAAGTATTCGGCTAATTCTAAATGTTCTGCCGTTTCTCTAACACGTTTGTCAATTTCGTCTTTAGGAAACTTACGCAATTTTAATCCAAATGCCATATTGTCATATACTGTCATATGTGGATACAGTGCATAATTTTGAAATACCATTGCAATATCACGATCTTTTGGAGGTACGTTATTTACCACTCTATCTCCAATTTTTAATTCGCCATCAGAGATTTCTTCTAGTCCGGCAACCATACGAAGAGTGGTTGATTTTCCGCAACCAGATGGACCAACCATTACCATAAATTCTTTATCTTTAATGTGTAAATCGCTTTCGTGTACAGCGATTACATTGCCGTTATATACTTTTTTTAACTTTGTTAAAACTACTTCAGCCATATTGTCTCCATCTTTATTGAAAATAAAGACAGGACTATACTGTAAAATTGTTTATTGACAACTATTCTTGTTTAAAATTATACTAACAGTATGGTTTTAGACAATTATTCAGATGAATTTAATGCAGATTATAATAAATCTAAAAAATATTTACTTGTTTTAATATCTGGTTCAGTGGTGGGTAATGCTGGGTTCACACAGTTATATAAAATGCAATGGGTGGTTTTTAAGGCAAATACATTATTGCGTTTTACAGGTGCCACTGGCTATATTGTACCATTATCAGATACTTACTTACTGCAAAAAGGAGTGATAGATAACGTAGCTTTTGTTTTAATACAAGATGTTATATGCTCACAAAGTAGATCAAGTCATCATCGTACAAAGGCTATGGAGTATCTCAATACGCATTTTAATTTATTATCGACGACAGTTAATCAAACCGATAAAACTAATTTGGTGTCGTTATGTATTGAGTATTTTAAGAACAATCTCGATGAACATATTAGTTTAGATGATTTGGCTCAATACACTTTAAAATCTAAAATTGCAATTTTAAAAGCTTTTTCAAGGGAACAGGGTGTTGCCCCTTTGAAAGTTTTGGCTCAGATGCGTATCGAAGAAGCAACTAGATTGTTGCATCAACAACAATTAAGCATTACACAAATAGGCTTTAAAATAGGCTTTTCTGATGTTGCAACCTTTAGTCATTTTTACAAAAGACATACAGGTAAAAGCCCTAGATCTATTCAAAATGAATTGACATGGGTTATTTAAAATAGATTATTGCTTTGGATAAATAGCAATTAAACGCAGAGCATCTAAGCGTAGGCGGGTTTTGCTTAATCCAACATTTAAAGCTTGGTATTGAGTTTTTAAAGCAGTAATTTCATTGTTATTAATTGATGGGTTTACCAATTGCAACTCTGTAAGGCGTTCTATTTGCGGGGTTATTTCTTTGTTTACTAAATCTAAAGCATCATTAATAATTGGTTGCACTTGTTGTTGAGCCTCTTTACGCCCAGCATTAATCATTGTATCGATGATATCTCTTGCTTTTTGATTTTGCAACATAGCGCCAGCGTTAAAATCTTCTAGTGTATTTGCATTTAAGTTTGGGTATTCATCGCTACAATTTTTGCCAGCTTGATTTATAACAACAGAAATTGGGGTGGGAGGTAAAAAGCGTTCTCCGCGTAAATGGCTAGCTACCGAGCTTTCTAACGAAAATAATAATTCTAAAATAATGGCTTGTTTGTTTCCGGCCATTTTAGCAGATGATGCATTGCCACAGTCGCTAGTTAAGATTTGATCTAATGTGTCTCGCACCATTGCATGATCCCATGACAATAAAGATGCGTCATCTTTTTTTAGGCATAATTCTCGATTAAAGCTTATAACCATACCATTTTCATTAAATCCAGGAAATGGCTTTGTGTAAAACATATTTGGTTTTAAATTGTAAGTTCTAAAATCAATTTCTTCAGCATCAATACCACCTCTATCAAGGGCGTAAATCATAAATTCTTCTACATCATTATGATCTTCTTGATCTATAATAGCTTGACGCAATTTTGCGGCGATTTCAGGATTGTTTGAGTTTAATTCCAATAATGTATCACGTCCTTGTTCTAGCTGTCTTAATAGTTTTTCTTGAAAATTTGCAACTTTATTTAAAAAATCATTCCATATTTTTGAGTTATTTTTTGTGATTAAGTCTTGTAGTTCAGCACCAAAATTTTGCATGATGCTTTGTGAACCATGCCACGGTTTTTCAAAAGCGTTTAATGCTTTATGATACCATTGAAATAATTTTTCATCTGCAGAGCCGCTAAGGTATGGTACGTAAATATCTATCTTAGAGCCTTGACCTATTCTGTCCAAACGACCAATACGCTGTTCTAATTGCTCTGGTTCTTTTGGCAAGTCCCATAAGACTAAAGTATGCGCACATTGAAAATTGCGGCCTTCTGCTCCTATTGGTGATGAAATTAAAATTTTTGGGCCAGTTTCTTCAAAAAACCAGGCGGCTTGTCGATCGCGTTCCATTAGGCTCATATCTTCATGAAAACGTGCGATTTTTTTATTTGGATTATTTTCGGGGTTTAGATTGGTAATTATTTCTTTAACGGTTTTTTTTGTTTGGCAAATAACTACAATTTTTTCATCTGGCAGTTTGGCTATCAAATTTTGTAACCATATTTGTTTTGTGTTTTTTGATAATTTTACGCCGTGGCATTTGCGCTTTGGAAATCCCTCTATAGTGGCTCGTACATTTCTAAATAATAAACGTCCAATACCATGTAAATCTAATAAGCGCCTTTGTAGTTGTATGCCGGCAAACGCATCGCCATTTTGATATTGTTTTAATATTTCTTGTACGGCTTTTGGATTAGATTTGTATAAACTATTAATTAAATTTGTATCCGCATCATTTAATTTTTTATTTTGATGTAGTTTTTTTGCCGTGTTGGCAATGTTTTTATATTTATGTTGCTCTTTTTGATAGAGGTCAAAATCATAAAATCTGGCAGGGTCTAATAATTGCAGTCGATAAAAATGATCTATTTGCCCGCTTTGCTCAGGTGTAGCACTTAATAATAAAAGATGCGCTACATTTTGGGATAATTTTTTTAATGTAGCAAAAAAAGGTGTTTGACTGCCGATATGGTGGGCTTCATCGACAATAAGCATATCCCATTTTTCATTTAAAATTTTTGGGTTTATTTCTTGGGCTATATCACTGGGGCATAAAAATAATTGATGGGCTTCAAATATGCTTACTTCTTGTTCTCTAGCGTCTTGAATTGATTCTCTATCAATTACCTGAAAAATCAAATTAAATCTTTTAAGTAATTCTACAAACCATTGATATGTTAAAGCTGGAGGTATAATAATTAATACTTTGGCAATTCGTCCTGTTAATAGCATTTTATGCAAGATTAATGCAGCTTCTATTGTTTTGCCCAATCCCACTTCATCGGCTAAAAGCAGTCTTACTTGGTGGCGTTTAGATGCCTCATCGGCTATGTAAATTTGATGGTCAAATAGTTCCATTCGAACGCCACCAAAACCACGCAGTTTTGATTTTAATAGTTTAGATTGCAATATATTTGCTTTTAGGCGTAAATCAAAATCTCGATAGTCGGCAAGATTACCACCTTTTAAACGGTTTTCTGGAGTAGACACATCGATATCATCACATAAATCTCGCTCGTGAACGCACTGCCCTTTGCCATGATAATAATAATGATTGGATTTTTCTGTAACAGATTCAATGCTAAATTTAATACCATCTCTGCTTCGTAATAAATGCCCAGGGCTTAGATAGACCCGTGCTAATGGCGAGCTTTGTATCTCATATTTGCGTATCAAATCTTTGATAGGAAAGTATATTTCTACTGTTCTGCCTTCAACTAGTGTAACAGTGCCTAGTCCTAGTTCTGGTTCCATTACAGAATACCAACGTTGTTCAGGATAAAATGTACTCATTTTACTTTTTTGATTCGCCTCTTAATAATGCAATAATAAAACTTAAAACAAACCAACAAAAACAACATAAAATTATTGTAGCTCCTGTTGCTGTGCCAGCCCAGTCTTGAGCCGATATAATCAACCCACTTGAGGCAGATGTGATACTGATAATAATTGCCCACCAAAACATTGCCCCCGCAGAGCGTGATAGATTTCTAGCAGCAGCAGCAGGCACAATTAAAAGTGCTGTTACTAATAATACGCCAACAGCCCAGACAGAAAAAATTATTACGACTGATAATAATCCAGCATATATATATTGAAATAATGCAACTTTGACACGGTGGGCGGTAGCAAGGCTTGGGTTTAAACCTATATATAACATTTGATTGTAGCCCCAAGTTTGAAATGTCATAAGTAATACAAATAGTATGATTAATAAATTTATGTTGGTTTTGCCTATGGTTAAAATATCACCATATAAAAATTGTTGAATATTTGTCGCTGAAGAAGGGTCACGACTTACTACTGCTAGGCCAAAGGCTATTACAGCCGAAAACACCACGCCAATTACTGTATCGGACGATAAAGAGCTTTTGCGTTGCATTGCCATAATGCTCAACCCGACTATTAATCCAAAAACAGGCATGCTAAATTGCGGATTGATACCAAATAGTAATCCAATTGCAACGCCGGCAAATGCAGAATGAGATATTGCATCGGCAAAAAATGCCATCCTAAAATTTACTACTTGTATTCCCATAGATGCTGCCATTGGTGCGAGTAATAATATTGCAAACATAGCTTGTTGCATAAAATTAAATTGCATGCATTCAAAAGGAAAGACACTTTGAATAGCAGAAAATATAGGAGTTAAATCAACCATGTTTACAGCAACTTTCATTACAAATTTTATCGTTATTTGGCAGAGCTTTTAAATCTATCATACCCATGTGAATACCAAACATTGCAGTTAAATTTTCGTGTGTGAGCGTTTCTTTTGGTGAACCTTGAGCTATGACCTTGCGGTTTAAGCATATTACTTTAGTAGCATGGTGGGTTACAGTTGGCAAGTCATGACTAATCATTAATTGGGTAAAGCCCATCTGTTTGCGCATTTTTTCTAGCAGTTCGCAAAAAATATACTCACCTTTAAAATCAACCCCAGCTGCAGGCTCATCTAAAATTAATAGTTCTGGTTTTTGTTGTAGTGCAAGAGCCAAAAGCACACGCTGAAGCTCACCGCCTGATAATGCACCAATTTTACGATTGGCCAGTTTTTCGGCGTGTAGTTGAGCAAGTATCTCAAGCGCTTTAGCAACTGCTTTTTTGTTTTTGCCAAGCCAAAGAGGGCGTATTTGGGCATCCATTATCATAAAATCCAAAACAGTTAATGGCATACCTCTGTCAAAGCTTAATCGTTGTGGAACATAACCAATGCGATGTTTTGGGCCGTGTTCGTATGAGGCAATAGTAACTGTGCCTGTATAGGGTATTTCATTTAATAAGGTCATAAGTAAGGTAGTTTTACCCGCTCCATTTGGCCCTACAATAGCTGTGCATTCACCTTTTGGAACGGTGGCGTTTATTTTGTCTAAAATATGCACACCGGCAATATTGACGCTAATATCACTAAATATTACTTCTGCACCGCAGTTTGATATGTTTTCTATTATAGGCATGGACGAGATTGTAACAGGGATGAACAAATATTTAGAGTATAAAAATAAAAAAATCAAATTTTAAGTTATAAATAGGCAAAAAATAATGCAGTTTAGTCAATTTAATTGTAAAATTTAGTTTTTAATTTAATTGAGAATAAAAAATGAAATATATAAGTACCAGAGGTGGCATACAACCTATAAATTTTAAAGAAGCAGTTATGATGGGCTTGGCAACCGATGGAGGCCTTATTATCCCTGAGAATATCCCAGATGTAACAAATAAGTTGCAAGCGTGGAAAAATTTAAATTTCACAGACTTGGCGTTTGAAGTTATATCCTGTTTTGTTGATGATATTAATAATGATGATTTATATGATATTGTAAAACGTTCTTATGCAACATTTGATCACAAGGATATTACGCCTGTTGTAAAGGCTGGAAATTTACATATTCTAGAATTATTTCATGGGCCAACCCAGGCTTTTAAAGATGTGGCTTTGCAATTTTTGGGCAATGTTTTTGAGCATATTTTAAAAGAGCAAGGTGGTCAGTTAAATATATTAGGCGCAACTTCTGGAGATACTGGCAGTGCGGCTATTCACGGGGTTAGAGGTAAGCAAAATATTAATATTTTTATTATGCACCCAGAAGGTAAAACTTCACCAATACAAGCAAAGCAAATGACATCTGTTTTAGACGAAAATGTACATAATATTGCTGTGGCAGGAAGCTTTGATGATTGCCAATCTTTGATGAAAGGTGCGTTTAACGATTTGGACTTTAAACAAAAATATCACTTAGGGGCAGTTAATTCTGTGAATTGGGCAAGAATTGTTGCGCAAATTGTATATTATTTTTGGGGGCATTTTCAAGTAAGTAAATCTGTAGAGGCAAAGGTGAGTTTTTCTGTACCGACAGGAAATTTTGGTGATATCTTTGCTGGTTACTTGGCTACTCGTATGGGTTTACCTGTGGATAAATTAATGCTAGCTACTAACGAAAACAATATTTTAACAACCTTTTTTACTTCTGGTATTTATAGGCGTTCTGAGGTTTGTCATACAGTTAGTCCCTCAATGGATATTCAGGTAGCTAGTAATTTTGAAAGATATTTATATTATTTTTTAAATGAGGATAGCGTTAAACTAAAAGAAACCATGCAGGATTTTGCACAAAATAACCAAATTAAACTAGACTGCACAGGCAATCACGTTGATAATTTATTTGAGTCAAAATCGTCCCCTGCAATGGAAACTTACGATACAATTAAACGTTACTATCAAGAATATAATTATTTGTTAGATCCTCACACTGCTGTAGGGGTAAAGGTAGCCGAGGAATTTGCTATAAATGATATACCTGTGATTTGTTTAGCAACAGCGCATCCTGCAAAGTTTCCAGATGCTATTGAGCAATCGCTTGGACAAGATATAGCCCGCCATCCACAATTGGATAAACTGCAAAATGCTAAAACTAGATGTATTTCATTGCCCAACGATTTAAATGCAATAAAACAAATAGTCTCAGAAAGGGCTTAAAGAGTTATCTAAAACGTTTCTACAAAATAGACAGTTGCCAAGAAAAATCGACTATTTTTAAACTAAAAGTAGTCGAAAATATCTATAGAATGTTATCAACACTTATTAGAATAATTTTATATGTTTTGATGATGTTGAAACAATGATGTGCCAAAGCGTTGGCATACGTTGATAATTGCAAGAAATATGGCAGAAATAAATAAACCAGTAGAAATATTAGAAATTTTACTTTCACCGCAGGTGTCGCAAAATTCTAAATGAGATGTGCGAACTACGGGCAATTTGCCTGAACCACATTTACAGCTTGTTGGAATATTTGTGTGCATGATGAACTCCTTTTCTCATACAAAAATAAATAAATTATACAGCTCCTATACGACAGGTTACCTTGCCAAGAATTTGAGTCCTTTCGTCATCTTGAGGCACAGCAATCGGTCTATGTATGGCGTTGGTTGAGCGTGGCAATAATAAAATTGTATCTTGATTAATTTCTAAGATTTTAACAGTGCAGTCACCGTCAATCATCGCCACCACGGTATCGCCATTTTTGACATTTTTTGTTGATTCTATAACTAAGTAATCACCGTCTAAAATACCAGCTAAATTCATACTATCACCTTGTACTTGCAGTACAAAGCATTGACCTTTTGGTTTGAACATTTCTAAATCTAAATAGCCTGATATATTTTCTTCTGCCAAAATGGGGCTACCTGCTGCTACTTTACCAACTATTGGCAAAGCATTTATATTTTGATGTGATATTAAGTTAGGATTATGTTGTATGGATTTGTTTTGTGTTACATTGGCAAGCATTAGGTGTCCAGTGTCTTTAATTAAATATTTTTTATCAATTAAATAGTTGATGCGTTGCCTAACCGAGCCTAATGCGATGCCCAGTCCGTTGGCGATGCAACGTAAACTGGGCATACTTTGATATTCGCTTGCGTACTCTTGAATAAATTCAAGAGTTTGTTTTTGTGCGTTAGTCAATGATGTGTGCGTATCCATACACACTATTGTACGCACGCTTGTGCGTACGTCAATTATTTTTTCTTTTTTTGCAATTCTAATTGTTTTTGGCGTTGTTTTTCGGCCTCATAATCATCTAATGTTCCTATGTAATCGACAATGCTATCTTCGGTTACTTCAAAAATTCTGGTTGCTAATGATGCAATAAAACGGTGATCATGTGATACAAAAATTAAAGTATTAGGAAATAAAGATAGTGAATAATTAAGAGCTTCAATTGATTCTAAATCTAAATGATTGGTTGGTTCATCAAATGCTAAAACATTTGCACCTTCCATAGTTAATTTTGATATTATTAAACGTGCTTTTTCACCACCACTTAAAACTTTTACAGGTTTAAAGCAGTCGTCTCCGCGAAATAGCATACGTCCCATAAAGGCTCGTAAATCAATTTCTGTTGCGCCAGCTTCTGAAAAACGGCTCAACCAACTTAAGGCATTTTCATCTACATTTAGTAAGTCAGATGAATCCTGCGGAAATATACCTAAATCAACAGTTTCTCCTAGTACAACTTCGCCAGTATCACTAGCTAGTTGTTTGCATAAAATATTTAATAGAGTTGTTTTGCCAATACCATTTTTACCGATAATTGCAATGCGTTCTTTAGAGCCAATAGAACAGGTGAAATCTTTAAAAAGAGTTTTATCATATGTTTTTGATATTTTTTCGGCTTCTATAACCTTATCACTTAGGCGTTTTTTAGGTTCAAATCTTATATAAGGAGAAACTCTACTACTGGCTTTTATTTTTTGTACTTCCATTTTTTCTAATGTTTTTTTGCGTGATGTAGCCTGTTTGGCTTTTGATGCATTTGAACTAAATCTCGCAATAAATGCTTTTAAATGGCTAGCTTGTTTTTCTAGTTTTTTATTTGATTTATCTTGTAAAGCACGAGCATCTAAACTGGCAATAGTAAAATCATCGTAGTTTCCAGTAAACATTCTAATTTCATTAAAATCTAAATCAGCGATATGGGTACAAATGCTATTTAAAAAGAATCTATCATGCGAGATAGTAATTAATGTTCCTTCATATTGTTTAAGTAAATCAACTAACCACTCGATAGAATCCATATCTAAATGGTTGGTAGGCTCGTCTAGCAATAAAATATCTGGTTTACCAAATAGCACTTGTGCTAAGAGTACCCGCAATTTAAAACCACCTTGTAAAACGCTCATATTTTGACTAAACAAATCGTCTGTAAATCCTAAACCTGTCAATAATGTTGCGGCTTCTGTTTCCATCATATAGCCACCTGCTTGGCCAAATTCGTCTTCTATATGACTACATCGTTCGTTTTCGGCGTCGGTGAGTTCTGTTTTAGAATATAAACTTTCTCTTTCGCAATATAATTTCCATAAAGTAGGATTGCCCATATATACGGTATCGATTATTGAATAATCATCAAAAGCATTATGGTCTTGCCTCAGATATCCCAAAGAACAATCTGCCCCTAAAGTTACAGTGCCATCAGTAGGTTCTAATTGACCTGTTAATATTTTCATAAATGTTGATTTACCAGCACCATTAGCACCTATTAATCCGTAACAGTTGCCAGGGGTAAATTTTACAGAAACGTCTTCAAACAATGGCTTATTGCCAAAACGCATGGAAATTTGAGAAGTTGCAATCATATAATTCCTAATATAGTTATGTGTTATTTATAAAATAAGATGTGGGTATTAATAAAAATTGATAAAGTATGCAATTATATCAATAAGGCATATAAATGGAAATAATAGAACAATCAAAAAAAGATAACAATGGCAAGATTATAATAGCTTTAATGTTTGTGCAAGTTGTAACAGTTTTGCCATTTGCAGTGTTATCTATTTTTATTGAGCCAATGACTTTGGATTTAAAAGTAGATATTTCTCAAAGCGGTATTTTCTTTGGAGTAGGTGGTCTAGGAGCATCTGTTGGTTGGTTTTTTGGTGGTTGGTTACTTAATTATATCAATAGGCAAAGGTTGTTTTTTTTAGTTTTATCGCTAGATAAGGTGTATTATTAGATGCTGGATTTACATGGCAACATATATTTGCATTTATGTCTTTGTTTTTATTTATGTCTGTTATTTGGATGCGTTTATTAAAATTACCATTGCATACTGTGGATAATGATAATTTGCAATTACCTCTTAAAGAGGTTTTGATTTTTCCAAAGCAAAATTTTTTGTTAGCTTTGGTTATTGTTGCAGGTTTTGCCTTAATGGTTGTGCCATTTGCTTGGGCAGGGGTGTTGGGCGCTAGATTGTTTGGCAGTAGCGAATCGAGTGTAGTCAGTGCTATGGTTGTTCTATTGGGGATAGGTTTAGGGCAAATTGCTCTTGGTACTGTTTTGAGAAATATCCAACCAGTAAAACTTTT
>Ga0256837_1000900_pt1 | contig 22415 bp, 12 predicted proteins | sample 4562384metaG_FD_185976 | JGI IMG/M metagenome (GOLD analysis project Ga0256837, IMG submission 185976) | Hydrothermal vent microbial communities from Guaymas Basin, Mexico - 4561-384 | ecosystem: Environmental > Aquatic > Marine > Hydrothermal vents | place: Mexico: Guaymas Basin | collected...
TGATAATGTCTATACTGGAGATTAGTGAATATTTATCGCTCACATCATCGTGAGGTACTGTAGTGTGTAATACGGGGTAGTTCATCAACTCTGTAGCTGATAGTGGTAATAGTTTTGACATGGTTTTATCCTTTGTTTATTTTTTAATGTTTGTTGAAAGTTTTACGATTAAAACTTAATCCTCATTCTCTAGTGTCTCTTTTAAAATAGTGCCAACAGCGATAACAACTGTAAGGATTGTTGGAAGTGGTAACATGATTATTTTCCTCTTAGTGGATTGAAATTGGAGTTATTTATTGGGATAAATATCTCACCTTGAAATGGAATGTATGGTTTTGTGAAGAATGTTGTTGCCATTGTGTTTTTTAGCATTTAGTTTCCTTTGTGTTAAAATTTGATTGACGCCTCAACCATAGAACAACCTCTCATTAGAGGCTGTTCTATCTATCGTTATGATATATGGTTGAAATTATTTTGAAACTTAGTTTAAATAAATAAAATATATAGTTTGATGTTTACTACTTGACATTTAATTAAAAAAAAGTTATTATTCCATTAATTGCTAGTAAATATCAAACTAAAAGGAATAAGATTGAAAACTATTAAGAAAAATTTAGATATACTATCTAAAGAAAATTATAAAATAGGGTCATCAGTGGAAAAACTAATTAGAGTTATACAAGGTTTAAATATACATGTAGATTTACAAGATATTCTAGAATTTATCTACATAGTAAAAGCTTGGCAAAATCTATCAAATGAAAATAGCATAGCTAATGAACTGAGTTTTGAAAGTTTTTATAACCAAAAAATAGATTCTAAAAAACTATCATCTATATTTGATAAACTATCTAAAGAATACAAGCTATTTAAACTATATAGATTTGATACAAAAGTATTTGATAATGATACACTTATCGATTTGTTAAGAGCTATTAATAGTATAGATAAACTACCAAGTGTAAATGAAGTTTTTTATTTTAATAAAGGTAAAAATGCTGGTTTTAGTGTATCTAGTCAAGTAGCACAATTAGGAATTAAATTATTAGATTGTAATAGTAATGAAATATATATACCATTTACAAATGGTTTTGCTTATGTAGAACATACTGATAAAACTATATATGCAGATTTTATAGCATCCAAATCAGATTTGTATGCAGAGCTTATTAATATACTAGAAGATAAAAGATTAATATTTTCAAAAACAGATGCCTTAACAAGTCCAACTTTTACCAATTCAGATGCACCACATCTTTTAAAAGAGTTTGATTGTGTGCTTTCGTTCCCCCCTTTTAGATTGAGAGGTAAAATAGATAATGATAAATACAATAGATTTAAAATACATAAAGGAACAGTACTTGATGTAGCTCACTTTGAACATATACTAGCTCAAACCAAACATAGAGCAGTTGTTCTTAAGTATAGCGGTTTTGCCTTTAGTTCAGGTGTAGAAGAAACTTTTAGAAAGTATCTTATATCACAAAACTATCTTGAAGCAATAGTCCAACTTCCACCAAACTTACATAGTGCTACAGCGATAGAGACTCTATTTTTTGTCATAAATAAACAAAAAAGTAATGATAAAGTACAATTTATTAACTTAAAAGATGAAAGATTTATCACAAGAGATGGAAGAGCTTTAATTTTAAAAGATATTGATAATATTATAGAGATTTACAAATCTAAAAAAGATATAGAAAATATATCTGTAATTGTCAGTAATGAAGATATAGCAAACAACAACTATTCACTAGCTATTGATAGATATGTAGTGCCGCAAGAGGTAAAAGAGCTACAAACTATTTTATCTAATTATCAAACAATAAAACTACAAGATATAGCCCAAATAAGAAGATCACAACTTTTAAAAGATGAAGGAGATGGCAAGGAAGTATATGAACTTTCTCCTAGTGATTTTGCTAAGGCTGGTTTTACAACTGTAGGTGGAAAATTAAAGAAAATAGGAACTCAATCTAACAAATATGAAACCTATAAACTAAAACCTTACGATGTTTTATTAAGTACAAAAGGAACAATAGGTAAAATAGCAATTATAGGTGAAATATATGAGCCGTTAGTGGCTTCACAAGCTTCACAAGTGATAAGAGTAGAAGATAAAAACAAGGCTATAGAGCTATATATGTTTTTAAAATCAGATATTGGTCAAGCAATGTTAAAACAACTTGTAGCTGGAAGTGCTATGCCTCAAATATCTACAAATGAGATTAAACAGTTAGGTATACCGATATTATCAAATGATGAAAAAAAACAAGTTTTATTAAACTTTAATGGTGAAATTAAACTGTATAATGAAGTAAATAAATTAAATAAAGATATAAAACAAATACACAATAACTTTTTAGGGAATAAATAATGGCAATCAAAAAAACAGAACTTTATAGCTCACTATGGGCAAGTGCGGATGAACTTCGTGGTGGTATGGATGCGAGTGAATATAAAAACTATGTTCTTACTTTGTTATTTATGAAATATGTATCAGATAAAAAAGATGATCCAAATAGTCTTATAGATGTTCCTGAAGGTGCTAGTTTTGAAGATATAGTTGCACTTGATGGAGATAAAGAGATAGGTGATAAGCTAAATAAAATTATTGCTAAGTTAGCTAAAGAGAATGATTTAGAAGGTGTTATTGATACAGCAGATTTTAATGATAGTACAAAATTAGGCTCTGGTAAACAGATGCAAGACACACTTTCAAAGCTTGTGAAGATATTTGATAATCTTGATCTTGGAGCAAATAGTGCAGAGGGTGATGATTTACTAGGTGATGCTTACGAATATCTTATGAGACACTTTGCCACAGAATCTGGTAAAAGTAAAGGTCAATTTTATACTCCATCAGAGGTTTCTACGATACTACCTCAAATCATAGGTATAGATGAAAATACAACTGCAAAACAAACAGTTTATGATCCAACTTGTGGTAGTGGCTCACTACTACTAAAAGCTTCAGCCCTTGCTCCAAATGGTCTAAGTATCTATGGACAAGAAAAAGAGGTATCAACTACAGCACTTTCCAAAATGAATATGATACTTCATAACAATGCAGATGCAGATATCGCACCTGGTGGTCAAAGTACATTAGCAAATCCATTTTTTAAAGGAAGTGATGATAATACACTTAAAACTTTTGATTTTGTAGTAGCCAATCCTCCATTTTCTCTAAAAGCTTGGACTTCTGGAGTAGAAAATCCTGATAAATACTCAAGGTTTGATGGATTTGTAACACCGCCTGAGAAAAATGGTGATTATGCTTTTTTACTTCATATACTCAAATCTATGAAATCAACAGGTAAAGGTGCTGTTATATTGCCTCATGGGGTTTTATTTCGTGGAAATACAGAGGGAACTATAAGAGAAAAACTTATAAAAAAAGGTTGGATAAAAGGTATTATAGGGCTTCCTGCTAATCTTTTTTATGGTACAGGAATACCAGCTTGTGTAATAGTACTTGATAAAGAAAATGCAAATAGCAGAAGTGGTATTTTTATGATTGATGCATCTAAAGGCTTTAAAAAAGATGGTAATAAAAATAGATTAAGAGATGCAGATGTACATAAAATAGTAGATACTTTTAATAAATCTTTAGAGATACCAAAATACTCTAAAATGGTTACATACACTACAATTGAAGAAAATGAGTATAACTTAAATATACCAAGATACATAGATAGTAGTGAAAAAGAAGATATACAAGATCTCTATGCACATTTAAATGGTGGAATACCAAATAGTGATATAGAAAATTTAAAAGAGTATTGGAGTGTATTTAAAAACTTACAAAGTGAACTTTTTGAAGCCAATGAGAAAGAGGGGTATTCTAATATAAAGATAGAATCAAATGAGATTAAAAGTTTTATACTTGAATCTGAAGAATTTAAAAAATTTAGAGATAATATATTTGAACTATATAGAAGTTGGGATCATTTTGAAAGACTTTATAATCTTAAAGCCTGTTTTAGACCAAAAGAGCTTATAAAACTTCTAAGTGAAGATGTACTTGCTAAATTTGAAACTGTAAAATTGATAGATAAGTATGATATTTATCAGATACTTATGGACTATTGGACTGAAACTATGCAAGATGATTGCTATATGATAGCTCAAGATGGTTGGGATGTTGGTCGAAGGTTGCGAGAACTAATTCCAGCAAAAGATAAAAAAGGTAAAAATGTATATAAAGAGGTTCATGATTTTGAGTTTAACAAAGTGCGATATGTAGCAGACCTGATACCACCAAAACTTTTAATAGCTAAATATTTTCATGCGGAACAAAAAGCCATAGATGAATTACAAGTAAAATTAGATATTGCTTCGAGTAAATTAGCAGAATTTATTGAAGAAAATAGTGCAGATGATGGACTCCTTGAAGATGCTAAAACTGATAAAGGAAGTATTACAAAAACAAGTGTAACTAATAGACTTAAAATAGCTATAGATACAGATGAAATCAAAATCTTAAAAGAGTGTAAAACACTTATTGAAAATGAAGCTAAAGCAAAAAAAGAGCTTAAAGTTGCTACTGATAAGCTCAATCTTGAAGTTTTTAAAAAATATCCAACTTTAAGCATAGAAGATATAAAAATAATAGTGATAGAAGATAAATGGCTCAAACATATTAGCACCAAAATAGATGACGAGATAAATAGAGTAACAACAAGCTTGGTAAATAGAATCAAAACTTTAGAAGAGAGATACAAAGAACCACTAAAAACTATAGAAAGTGATGTGAAAGATTTAAGTAGCAAAGTAGAAAATCATCTTAAAGCTATGGGGTTACAATGGTAAATTGGCAAGAAATCAATATTGGCAATGATACTACTTTAAAAGCCAGAATTGGTTGGCAAGGTTTAACTACAAGAGAATATAAAGATAGTGGAGATTATTACCTTGTAACTGGTACTGATTTTGAAAATGGATTTGTTAATTGGGATAGTTGTCATTTTGTAGATAAGTGGCGATTTGATCAAGATAAAAATATTCAGATTAAAATTAACGATGTACTTATTACAAAAGATGGAACTATTGGCAAAGCTGGATTTGTAAATACTCTTAGTTTACCAGCAACTTTAAATAGTGGTGTATTTGTAATAAGAGCAAATAATAATAAATTAGATCAAAAATATCTATATTATATTTTTACATCTAAAATTTTTGATGATTTTTTAAATAGACTAACTGCTGGTTCTACAATCAATCACTTGTATCAAAAAGACTTTATTCATTTTAGTTTTAAAGCACCAAAGATAAAGGAACAAAAAGCAATAGCAAAAGCTTTAAATGATACAGATGAACTTATAACAACACTGCAAAAACTAATATCAAAAAAAGAGGCTATAAAACAAGGTACTATGCAACAGCTTCTAATTGGTAAAAAACGACTTGATGGGTTTAGTGGAGAGTGGGAAGAGAAAAGGCTTGGGGATATTGGTAATCCAACTATGTGTAAACGCATAATGAAGTATCAAACTTCAAACTTTGGAGATGTTCCATTTTATAAAATAGGTACCTTTGGTAAAGAAGCAGATTCTTATATTAGTAATGAATTATTTTTTGAATTTAAAACAAAATTTTCTTTTCCTAAAAAAGGAGATGTATTAATTTCAGCTTCTGGAACAATTGGTAGAACTGTAGTATTTGATGGGAAACCATCATATTTTCAAGATTCTAATATTGTTTGGATAGATAATAATGAAAAAATTGTAATTAATAAATATTTGGATTTTATGTATCAAGTTACAAAATGGTCAACAGAAGACACTACTATAGCAAGGCTATATAACGATAATTTAAAAAATATTTCAATTATGATTCCACCTACAATAAAAGAACAACAAGCAATAACTCAAATATTATCGGATATGGATAATGAAATAGAAAAACTAAAATTAAAACTTTCTAAAACAAAAGCAATTAAAGATGGAATGATGAGTGAACTGCTTACTGGGAAAACAAGATTAATATAAGGCAAAAATATGTGGAATGATGTTGAAACAACTAATGATTTATTAAATTTTGGTGTAGTAGCAGATACTGCTGCACAGTTAATTCGTGATTCTGCTAATGAGCCTTTATCTATTGGTATTTCAGGAAGTTGGGGAAGTGGAAAATCTTCATTAGTTAAAATGATTGGAAAATCACTTAATACAGAAGAACAAAGTGAACAAAAGTATCTATTTTTAGAATTTAACGCTTGGTTGTATCAAGGATTTGATGATGCTAAGATGGCTCTATTACAGTCTGTATCAGATATGCTTCTTGAAGAAGCCAATAAACAAAAGACATTAACCGATAAAGCTGTTGATTTGGTTAAAAGAGTTCAATGGTTTAAAGTATTGAAAATGGGAGTACCTATTGCTTCTGGAGCAATAGTTGGAGATTCTATAGGAGGACCTATTGGTGCAGTAGTTGGTGCTTTTGGAGGATTGTTTAAAGGTGATGGATTACCTTCAGAAGAAGATATTACAAAAGCACAAGAAGCATATAAAACTCTTGAACCTGAGTTAAAAGGTATTCTAAAAGATGAAGAGACTACATCTTTGCCAAAAGAGATAGCTAGTTTACGACAAGCTTTTGAAGAGATACTAGAAGGATTAGATATTAAATTAGTAGTTTTAGTAGATGATCTTGATAGATGCATGCCTGATACAGCTATCTCAACCCTTGAAGCAATGCGATTACTTCTATTTTTACCAAGAACAGCATTTATTATCGCAGCTGATGAAAAAATGATTAGAAGTGCAGTTCGTTCACATTTTTCCAATATTCAAATTGATGATGAGTTAGTAACAAGCTATTTTGATAAATTAATACAAGTTCCTTTGCGAGTTCCTAGACTTGGAGTGAGTGAAGTAAAAGCATACCTTATTCTTTTATTTGCAGAACAAGCTGTTAAGAAAGGTGTCATTACTCAAAAAATCTTGGATAAAGCAAAAATTGAAATTTTGAATGCTGTTAAACAACCTTGGCTTGGTGGATTAAAACAACAGTCTATAACTAATGCATTTGGAGATTCCCATAGTTCACTTGAAAAAGAGATTGATATAGCAGAACAATTAGCCCATATAATGGCTACAGCAGAACAGTTAGCTGGAAATCCTAGATTGATCAAGCGTTTTTTAAATAATTTGATAATTAGAGAAACTATTGCCAATGCTCAAGGTATGAGTATAGCTTTTGAGGAACTTGTTAAATTACAACTATTTGAGCGTTGTGCATCTCCGAGTGCATTTGAATTTCTTGCTAAAAAAGTTTCTGAAAGTGATGATGGTAAAGTTGAGTTTTTAATAGAAATAGAAGAAAAACTTAAAAATGGTGAAGATTATGAAGCACCAGATCATAGTTGGAAAGACCCATTTATAGAAGAATGGTTGAAAATAACTCCTTTATTGTCAGATATTGATTTAAGACCACTATTACATCTGAGTAGAGAAAAAATTGTTTCTCTTTCTGGTGTCGATGAATTGTCTCAAGAAGCTAAATCTATATATGAAGCATTACTGGTAGTTAAATCTTATAATACCACACTAATAACTAACATTCAATCTCTTCAAGAAACAGAAGCAAATCAAATTTTAATTCGTTTAAAAAGAAAATTAATGTCTGAAGATTGGAATAAAGATTCATTGCAAGGTGTTTTACATATTGTAAAAGCTTATCCATCTTTAAATAGTTCAGTTATAGCTTTATTGTCAGAGATACCTGTAGCAAAACGATTAGTTTCACTTATTCCTATACTTTCAAATGAAGAATGGGCAAAAGATACACTTCTTCAATGGGAGAAAGATGACAATACACCAGAAAGAACTAAAAAAGCAATTCAGCATAAGTTTGGAGGTAATTAATGGGAACATCAACTTCTAGTAGAGGACCAGCTTCAGGTATATCAATGGATCCACCTTGGCTTGATGATATAAATAGTGGTACAAGTATACCGATAGATTCTGATTCTGGTTCTGAACAAGAAAATGAAATACCTACAGAAGCACCACATACTCAGGAACTAATAACAGTAGCTCCAAGGGCAAGATTTGGAACAGCAAGAAAAAATCTAGCTGAATTTGCAAGAACTGGAAGTCAAGACTCATTTAAAAGAGCAGTGGGACACTATTCTAAAAAAGGGATGGGTGGTGCATCTAATGTATCTAAAAGGATGAGAGCTTCTACAAGCTCAGTTTCTGGATTAGTTTCATTCTTAAGAGATGTTCAAAATCAAAGTTTATCAGATATTCAAGATTGGGCAAACAATCTTATGTCAAAGTCACCTACAGCAAATGAAGTAATAGATGCAATTATTGATAGGGTTACAACTGAAGGTGGTGTAATAGATGAAGAATCTATAAAAGACTCTATGGCTAATGCAATGTCTGATTTATTGGAAGAAAATCCAGATTTAGATCTATTAAAATTGGGAGATGATGAAAGTTGGGATTTGATAGAAAATTTTCTATCTTATGAAGCTTCTAATAGACTGCAACTCGATATAGGTCAATTATTAGAACGTACACTTACTCCAGCAGAGATGGTTCAGCGAACAGATGAAATGTATGAATATCTTAAAGCAGAAATATCAGCTCAACTACAACCATATAAATCTTTAGATAAACATCCAAGTATTAGTAAGTTAAATGCTGTTATTCATCAAGCATTAGAAAGCACTTTTATTGTTTTTGAAGGAGAAATATAATGAAAGTAATTTGTGCACCAGCAAATAGATTGCCAATAAGATTAGATAGCAATACAAAATATTTTTCTTTATATTCAAATAGTGGTCGTCCTCATGTTAGTTTTATTTCTAATGGGTGGTTAAAACAATTAAAACGAGAAAATATAGCACCTTCTAATTTAGTTTGGGACTTTGTGACAATTGCTTTATCTATAGCAGCAGCTGATTTAAGCTGTGAAAGAGAAAAAAGTGAAGATGGTTGGACAAGGCAAATAGAATTAAAAGTTTATCTATATAGTCCAGAGCCATGGAAAACACAATATGAGTTACTAAAAAAAGCTTTTCGATTTTTAACTGGTGATATATGGGAATTTGAATTTGTTAATAATGGTATTCAACCACCTAGATCAATTATTCCTTTAGAAACAGATGCAGATTGTATCTCTTTACTTTCGGGTGGAATGGATAGTTTAATTGGTGCAATTGATTTAATTTCAGATGGAATAAAACCTTGTTTTATTTCACAAGAAGCAAAAGGAGATGTTGAAAAACAAAAAGCCTTTACAACTCAATTAGCATCATCTCAACAGCATTTTCGATGGAAAAATCCAATAAGTTTAAATGGAAGGAATGAAGCATCTACAAGAGGTCGTTCAGTAGTATTCTTGGGATATGCACTTTTGGCAGCAACAACATTGAGTAAATGGAAAACTGGCATAGTAGATATATATGTACCTGAAAATGGTTTTATAAGTCTTAATATCGCACTAAATTCTGGAAGACTAGGAAGTCTTAGTACTAAAACTACACACCCTATATTTTTAGGTTTGATTCAAGAAATTTGGAATAATTTGGGTATTAATGCAAAATTAATAACTCCTTATCAATTTAAAACAAAAGGTGAAATGTTACTTGAGTGTAAAAATCAAAATTTAGTTCAGTCATTAGTATGTGGAACAACGAGCTGTGGTAAATATCTAACCTATGGACATACTCATTGTGGAAGGTGTGTGCCTTGTATGGTAAGAAGAGCAGCTTTTACAAAAGCTAATGTAGATGATTTGACTATATATAAGTATAATGATTTAAATGCTGATAATGTTAAGAAAAAAACAGGAGCAAACGATTTAAATGCTGCTGCATCAGCATATATTAAATATAAAAATAAAGGTATAGAACGAATAATTGGAGGTGCTTTATCTTTTTCAACTACAGATGATAGAAAAAAGTATGCGAGTATTGTAGAAAGAGGCTTACAAGAATTAGGTGAACTTCTAAAGGAACAAAAAGTATTATGATTGATACACATACACATTTAGACTTATATTCTGATAGTTTAAAGATTATAGAGAAGGTAAACAAGGATAATATATTTACATTGGCTGTTACTACAAGCCCCAGAGCTTGGGTAGCAACATCAAAAGTTTTTAAAAAATACAAAAATATATATGTATCAGTAGGTTTACATCCTGAAGTTGTTGATATTAAAGTCAATGAAGTAGATTTGCTAATAGATTGTATTAAAAATACTAATTTTATTGGAGAAGTAGGAATTGATGGAAGTTCAAGATTTTCTAAATCTCTTTCACTCCAAATCAGTGTTTTTGAGCATGTTTTACAAGAATGTGAAGCTCAAAATGGAAAGATAATTAGTATTCATTCTCGTGCTGCTGAATCAACTATACTAAATTTGTTAAGTAAATATTCAAATTGTGGAACTCCTATTTTACACTGGTTCACAGGTCAAGTGCAAGAATTAAAAATAGCTATAGAACTTGATTGTTGGTTTAGTATAAATCCAATAATGTGTAATACTAAAAAAGGTATAGCCTTAATTAAAAAAATGCCTAAGAATAGAATTTTACCAGAGTCTGATGGTCCATTCACAACACTTAAAAATAAAACTATATATCCATGGGAAGCTATTCATATAGTAACTACATTAAAAGAAATTTGGAATTGTAGTCATGATGATGTGATTGCCCAATTAAAAGCAAATTTATATATCTTATTAGGAGAAACTACATGAGCGATATAGGACAAAATGAAAGAGCAACCCAGAACCGTATAGTAAAACTTTTTGATAAAGATACAAAAGGTTTTAATTTAGGTTATGAATATTTAGGAGATTGGCAAGATAGACCCACTAATCAAAATATAGAAAAAGATATATTAAAAAAATGGCTTATAGATAAGCGAGGGGTTAGTGAGGAACTTTATGCAAAAGTTGAGAGACAAATAGACCAAGCTATAGCACTTGGAGGTGGTCGTAAATTATACGAAGCGAACAAAGAGTTTTACTCTTTGCTAAGATATGGTGTAAAAGATAAAGAAAATCCTAATGATAAAAATAAAACAGTATGGCTTATTGATTGGGAAAATATAGACAATAATGAATTTGCATTTGCCCAAGAAGTTACAGTAAAAGGTCACCATACCAAAAGACCTGATATAGTGCTATATATAAATGGTATAGCGATTGGGGTATTGGAGTTAAAAAGGTCAAGAGTTTCAGTAACAGAAGGTATTAGACAAAATCTTGATAATCAAAAAAAAGAGTTTATAAGAGATTTTTTCACAACTATACAGTTAGTAATGGCTGGAAATGATTCTCAAGGACTTAGATATGGCACTATTGAGACAAGCCAGAAGTATTATCTAAAATGGAAAGAGGAAAATCCATACTATAATTCTAAAATAGATAGTAAAGATAAAAAATATTTAGATCCTTGTGAGTGTGAATATAATGAGCAGCATATAAGAGGCTGTTTAGATTGTGATATTGTTAGACTTTTAAATAAGCAAAGAGTTTTAGAGCTACTTCATGACTTTATTGTTTATGATAGTGGAGTGAAAAAATTATGCCGTCAAAATCAATACTTTGGTATAAAAAAAGCGAAGACACATATAGCTAAAAGAGAGGGTGGAATTATCTGGCATACACAAGGAAGTGGTAAATCGCTTACTATGGTATGGTTAGCTAAATGGATAAGGGAAAATGTCGAAAAATCACGAGTGCTTATCATCACAGATAGAACAGAACTTGACCAACAGATAGAAAAAGTCTTTACAGGTGTTGAAGAAGAGATATATAGAACAAAAAATGGAAAAGATCTCATAGGTATATTAAATGACTCTAAAGAGTGGCTTATGTGTTCACTTGTACACAAGTTTGGAACAGATGAAAAAAAATCAAACCAAGCTACTGATGAGTATATAAAAGAGCTTCAAAGTATATTACCAAAAGATTTTAAAGCTAAAGGGGAACTTTTTATATTTGTAGATGAATGCCATAGAACACAATCTGGACAGCTTCATAAAGCTATGAAAAAAATACTTCCAAATGCTATGTTTATAGGTTTTACTGGAACTCCACTTTTAAAATCAGATAAACAAAAAAGTATAGAAGTATTTGGTTCTTACATACATACTTATAAATTTGATGAAGCTGTTGCTGATGGTGTAGTTTTAGACTTACAATATGAAGCAAGAGATATAGACCAGTATATAGGAAATCAAAAAAAGATTGATGAATGGTTTGATATAGCAACTAATGGTTTAACAGATATGGCAAAAACTCAGTTAAAAGAAAAATGGGGAACAATGCAAAAAGTTCTTTCATCAAAACAGAGATTAGAGCTAATAGTAAATGACATTTGGCGAGATATGAAAACAAAACCAAGATTATCTGATGGTAGAGGTAATGCTATGCTTGTCTCTGATAGTATCTATAATGCTTGTCAGCTTTATGAAATGTTTGAGCAAACAGACTTAAAAGGTAAAACTGCAATCGTAACAAGTTATGTACCATCTGAGTCTGATATAAAAGGTGAAGAAAGCGGTGAAGGTAAGACTGAAGCTATAAAAAAATATGAAATATATCGTAAGATGTTAGCTAACTATTTTGAAGAGAGTGAGGATGAAGCCTCAAAAAAAGTAGATGAGTTTGAAAAGCAAGTTAAAAAGAAATTTATAGAAGAGCCTGGGCAAATGAGACTTTTAATAGTAGTAGATAAACTTCTTACTGGGTTTGATGCTCCAAGTGCTACATATTTATATATAGATAAACAACTAAAAGACCATGGATTATTTCAAGCTATTTGTAGAGTAAATAGACTTGATGGGGAAGATAAAGACTATGGTTATATTATAGACTATAAAGACTTATTTCATAGACTTGAAGGTGCTGTTGAAGATTATACAAGTGGTGCTTTAGATGGATATGAAAAAGAAGATATAGAGGGACTCCTTACAAATAGACTTCAAAAAGCAAAAGAGAGACTCGAAGAGGCTAGAGAGAGTATAAAAGCACTATGTGAGGCTGTTAATGAACCTAAAAACAATATAGATTATCAACATTATTTTTGTGGAGATACAAGCAATAAAGATGCTTTAAAGGAAAATGAGCAAAAAAGGATAGCTCTCTATAAACTTACTGTATCCTTAATAAGAGCTTATGCAAATTTGGCAAATGAATTTTTAGAAGCTGGTTATACAAAAGTGGAATTTGAAATTATAAAACAAGAGGTTATTTACTATACAGAGTTAAGAGATTTGATTAGAAACTCTAGTGGGGATTATATCGACTTAAAAAAATATGAACCTGATATGAGAAGACTTATAGATACTTATGTTAAAGCTGATGATAGTGAACTTGTTGAGAAGCTTGAAGATATCGGAATAATAGAATTACTTGTGACTAATAGTAGTGATGATTTTGAAGACAAGTTACCAAAAAGTATGAAAAAATCGCAAGAATCTATGGCTGAGAATATTGAAAATAATGTACGAAAACTTATCATTGATGAAAGACCTACAAATCCAAAATACTATGATAGTATATCTGAAATACTTGATGAACTTATCAAAGAAAGAAAAGAAAATGCGATAGAGTATAAAAAATATCTTCAAAAGATAAAAGAGTTAGCGAAACAAGCAAAGCAACAGGATAAACAAACATCAAGTTCATATCCAAGTAGTATGAATACTAATGGGAAAAGAGCATTGTATGATAATTTAGAGCAAAATGAAAATTTAGTGTCTAAAATAGATACTGCACTTGAAATTAGTATTACAGATAATTGGATAGGTAGTAAAATGAAGGAAAAAAAGGTTAGAAAAGCTATAGCACTTGTAATAGATGATGAAGACAAAGTAAGTAAAATAATAGATATTGTAAAAGAGCAAGATGAATATCAATAGTAGTAGTTATATTAATGTAAGTGGATTGGAAATAATAATAGATAGAAAAGATATAAAAAATCTTCATATTGGAGTATATCCTCCAAATGGTAAAATTAGAGTAGCTACTCCATTAAAACTAAATGATGATGCAGTAAGACTTGCGGTAATATCAAGGTTATCATGGATAAAAAAGCAACAAAAAGAGTTTTTGAATCAACCTAGACAAACTAAAAGAGAAATGGTATCAGGCGAAAGCCATTTTCTTCTTGGAAAACGATATTTGCTAGATATAAAATATACAAATAGAAAATTTAAAATAATTAAAAAGCACTCAAAGATAGAGTTGTATATAGGTAAAAATACAACTATTGAAAATAGATATAAAGTATTAGAACAATACTATAGAAATAATTTAAATACTGAAATTGATAAGTTGATTTCTAAATGGCAAAAAGTTATAAATATCGATATAGAATTTTATAAAATTCAAAAAATGAAAACTAAATGGGGAAGTTGTAATATTAAAGCTAAAAGACTGTTGTTTAATCTCGAACTTGTAAAAGTACCACTGGAATGTATAGAATATATTGTAGTGCATGAGATGCTTCATTTATTGGAAAGATACCATAATGATAATTTTAAAACTTTAATGGATAAATATCTTAGTAATTGGCAAAGTAGAAAAGAAAAATTAAAGTTATGCCAAATTGAGTATTAAAAATTAAATTTTATTTAATAAGTGGTACCGATAGGCGGACTTGAACCGCCACTCCCGAGGGAAAATGATTTTGAATCATTCATGTCTACCATTCCATCATATCGGCATTTTTAATTAAGTTGTGTACCTTTTTTGTGTACCTAAAATACACAAAGCCCATAAACACTAGCTTTCAAGACCTTTTAAAAAGGATTTTGAATCCGTCGTGTCTACCATTCCACCACGCTGGCATATGTGTGATATGAAATAATAGTCATATATTACTTAAAAGTAAATAACATTTTGCCGATATTTCATTAAATGGAACCTTTTTTGCTATATTTATTAAAATAGTTTAGGTTGAACAATAGGAGCTGTATTATGAGAATTACACAAAGTATGTATTATGACAGTATATATGGTACAAATAATCAAAAACTTACAAAAGAACTTTTTGATGTAAACAAACAAATAGCTTCTGGATTAAAAGTTCAATATGCTAGTGACAATGTAAAAATTTTTACAGAAACAATGCGTTTGGATAATGAACTTACTACGCTTGGACAGATTAAACAAAGTACGGAAAATGGTACCAAAGTATCAGATCAGACAGATACCGTTTTGAGTGATTTTAACAGTAATATGGAAAGAATGCGTACACTCTTGATCCAAGCTTCTAATGATACTAATAGTGATTCATCAAGAGATGCAATTGCAAAAGAGTTACGAGGTTTGGAAAAAAATTTAAAAGCTCTTGCAAATACTTCAATTAATGGAAAATATCTTTTTGCCGGATCAGCAGTTGATATTAAACCTATATCTGAAGATGGTACATATAATGGTAATGGTGGAGTATTAAATGCCTTTATAGGTAATAATAATTATCAACAATATAATATCAGCGGTCAAGATCTATTTTTAGGTGAAGAGAAAAACAGACGTAGAGAAGTTACCTCTAATGTTGTTCATGAAAATCTTTTAGACAAAGGAAAAGCACTTTCATCTTCTAGCTCAATAGCTGAATTAATGGGAGACAAAGATACGACAAAGCTAAATAGAAGTCATTTTTATCTCCGTGGTACAAGAAGTGATGGTGTGGCATTTAAAGATATTATATCGTTAAATGAAGATGCTTCTGTTGAAGACCTGTTAAACAGAATAGAAACGAACTATGGAGACAAAAGTGTTACTGTTACAATTAATGACTCTGGTGAAATTATAGTTAAAGATAAATTTAAAGGCTCCAGCAGACTTGATTTTCATATAGTATCAGCAGTTGATTACAATGTAGACTACACAGGAGTACCTCCAGATACTCAATTGGCGTCTGATCGAGCTTATGTTGATGATATTGATGATTTAGATGCTGCTAAAACTGATTATGAGACGGCAACTGCAACAGATTATTTTGTTAGAGAGTTTTCTAAATCAGGACTTCAGGCTGCAAATGGTGCAGCTCAGAATATAGAAGGATTGGTTTATGACAGAACACAATTTGAAAAAGATGGCTCTTCTTTGTCATCAAATGTTTCTCAAATTCTTAAAGATGGAAATAGTTTTGCATCACCTTCTACTAAAATTTCTGAAGTTGCAGATATTTCAAAAGGGACTGTGGATCCGGCAGATGACACACTTGACGGATCATCACTCAAATTAACAGGGAAAGATATTCACGGTGATGCATATGATGTAACTATAGATTTTAAATCAACAAATAATGGTGGAACAACATTTACATATAATGGAACACAGTATAATATATATGATATGGATCCAGACAATAGACAGGCAGTTGATGCAGATAAAATGACATATCAACAACTTATGGATGTAGTCAATATGGTAGTAACGAAACATCTGCCGGCATCTTCACCAGGAACAGCTGATGAATATGATCAGGCGATTGAAGATTCAGCAATTGATGGAATGACATCATTTACTTATGATGGCAAAATTAGTTTTAAAGATTTGACTAGAACTAATACAGAGGCTTCTATTGCATTACATGATTCAAATAGTGATGATTTTACTGCTAATGCCTCAATAATGACTTTTAATACAAACAATGCATTAGCAATCAATGACCCTAAAACTGATTTTTTTAAAGAGATTGATGAGATTATAACATCAGTAGAAGATTATAAACTATACCCTGATTCTAGCAGTGGTACAAAACGTAATATAGGGATGGAAAATGCTCTTGAAAAAATGGATGCTCTTTTAGATCATCTAGGACGTATACATTCGCAAGTAGGAGCCCAATCTAACACTCTAAATACTTTTTTAAGTCAAACGCAGACTTTGGAAATGAGTACAATTACTTTACGATCTTCTGTAATTGACACAGATATAGCAGAAGCTTCATTACAATTAACTAAGTTAAATACAAACTATCAAGCAATGCTTTCAACAATTGGGAAAGTATCAAAACTCAGTTTGGTAAACTACGTATAATATATAATATATCTTTCATATTGCCAAAAAATGTTTTTCTGAAACATTTTTTTGGCTATACTTCATGTAGAATTTATTTCATATTTTTTTAAAGGTTTTTTATTTGAAAGAGACATTCTTTATTACTGTTTTTGGTGTTTTAATTTATCTTGGTTTTGCAACAATATTTGGCGAAAGTGCATTAATGGGGAGTTATGGGGCAACTTTTGCAGCTTTTAACAGAGAATATTTTGGATATATTTCCTTTGTTTATCTTTTTATTTTACTAGCACCATTATATTATTTTTACAAACATACAAAGTTTCTTTTTCGAGAGTTTGAAGTAACAATTGCCTCATTTTTACTTTTTTGCTCGATTCTTATTGCACAGGGATTGTTAATTACAAATGAGTACAGAGGTAAGTTTGGCGGTGATTTTGTAGATTTTCTCTCTCCATATATCGGAGTTTTTGGTTTATGGGTATTTTGGTTTATCATAACTTTAGTAGCTATAGTAATCTTGGCCGATAAAAGTATCTCTGAAATTTCAGCCGCTATTTTTTTTGGAACACTAAAAATAAACTCAAAAAAGATAAAACCTGTTGTAAATACAGTGCAAAATGAGAGTAAAGAGCTAAATGAGAGCAGCCAAATACAAGAACAAGAAACAGAGTATACACAAGAGCAAAAAGAGAGTGAAGCCGATAGTGATAATTTTGATGAGGATATCTCAGAAGATATAGAGGAGATAGATAAGCCAGCTTATTTACGTAATACAGAAGAAGAGATTGTTATAAAAAAAGTAAGTAAGAAAAATAAGGCAAGTGAAGAAGTTTCCACTGAAAAAAAGACAATTTTAGATGTGGCAAAAGAGGTAAAAGAGCATAAAAATACAGTTATTGTAGAGGAGCTTGAAGAGAATAAGAAACTGCTTGACACCTTGGAAAAGGGTAAAGTGGCAAAACCAAAAAACTTTAAACTGCCACCACTTGATTTTTTACAAAAACCGCCAAAAACATCTCAGCGTGTTGATGAGAGTGAGCTTGATGACAAGATTCGCTATCTCATTGAAAAACTGGCTCACTTTAAGATTGATGGTGATGTTGTTCGTACCTATGCTGGACCGGTAGTATCGACTTTTGAGTTTAAACCGGCTGCAAATGTCAAAGTAAGCAAAATTTTAAACCTTCAAGATGACTTGGCTATGGCACTCTCAGCTGAGACTATCCGTATTCAAGCACCGATCCCGGGTAAAGATGTTGTAGGGATTGAGATCCCAAATGAGACGGTAGAGACTATATACTTACGTGAACTTTTAGATGACAAGCTCTTTAAAACAGCATCATCGCCACTGACTATTGCACTTGGAAAAGATATAGTAGGTAAACCTTTTGTGACTGATCTTAAAAAACTGCCACACCTGCTTATAGCAGGAACGACAGGAAGTGGTAAAAGTGTCGGTATTAATGCGATGATCCTCTCACTCCTTTATAAAAACTCACCTGATCAGTTACGTCTTTTGATGATTGACCCTAAAATGTTGGAGTTTTCTATCTATAATGATATTCCGCATCTCTTAACACCGGTTATTACAAAACCAAAACAGGCTATTGTAGCACTCAACAATATGGTAGCAGAGATGGAGAGACGATACGAGCTTATGGCTGAGAGTCGTACAAAAAATATTGAAAACTATAATGAGAAAGTGAAACGTGAGGGAGGAGAGCACTTTCCTTATATAGTAGTGGTTATTGATGAGCTTGCAGATCTGATGATGACAAGCGGAAAAGATGTAGAGACCTCTATTGCGCGTCTTGCACAAAAATCACGTGCCTGTGGTATTCACCTTATCGTTGCAACGCAGCGTCCATCTGTTGATGTTGTAACGGGGCTTATTAAGGCCAACTTACCGTCTCGTATCTCATACAGAGTAGGGCAGAAAGTAGACTCTAAGATTATCTTGGATCAGATGGGTGCTGAGTCACTGCTAGGCCGTGGTGATATGCTCTTTACTCCTCCGGGAGCACCTGCACTTGTACGCCTGCATGCTCCTTGGGCAACAGAAGAGGAGATCGAGAAGATCGTTGAGTTTATAAAAGCACAGCGTGAGCCAAATTATGATAAGAGCTTTTTGGTTGAAGAGAGTGAAGAGGGAACAAGTGCAAGAAGTGAAACTTATGAAGAGCTTGATCCTCTCTTTGAAGAGGCAAAAAGTGTAGTACTTAATGATAAAAAAACATCTATCTCTTATCTGCAAAGAAAATTACAGATCGGATACAACCGATCTGCTCGTGTAATTGAGCAGCTTGAGCATGAGGGTGTACTCTCTGCTCCAAATGCTAAAGGTATTAGAGAGATTCTCTAATGCCAAAACCTCATTTCATTTTTACTCAGTTGGCGAACTCTTTACGTGTAGATATTCCAAATTTAGAAGAGCTTACTGTTTCTGATATTCAGGCTATTGAAGCTTTTATACAGGAACGAAAAGGATATTTTGACTTTAATACCTACTCCTTTGTTCTCCAAAAACGTTTAGAATTTGAAGAGTTTAAAAAACTTCTTGAACAGAGTACATTAAATGTTACATTGCAAAACAAACCTTTAGAGATAGTAAAGAAACCCAGAGTCGGTTTTGGACAATATAAAGGAGTTTACTACAGTGAACTCCCAGATTCTTATCTTTTATGGTTAAAAAACAACTATATGGGTAGAGAAAAAAAGATAATTGAAGCTGAAATAAAACGACGAAATTTATAGCTGTTACCTTTTTGCACATATATTCAATAAAATAAAATATTACTGTTTACATTAGTAACACTCTCAAAAATGATTATATTTCTTAGGCTATAATATCCCAAATTTAACCAAACAGGAATGATTATGGGATTTAGAGAAGAATACGCAGCGCACGTCGCTGAAAGAGAAGCACTAGGTGTTCCTCCATTGCCACTTACTGCAGAACAAACTGTAGAAGTTATCGAGTTTATTAAAACAGGTGAATTTGTAGAAGAGATGTTAGATCTTCTAGAAAACCGTGTATCTCCGGGTGTTGATGACGCTGCTTATGTAAAAGCTGCTTTTTTAAATGAAGTTGCTTCAGAAGAGCATCATGTAGCTGCTATCTCTCCAGAAGAAGCTGTAAGAATGCTTGGTATGATGCTTGGTGGTTACAATGTTAAGCCACTTGTAAATGCACTTAGCTCTAAAAATGAAAAAGTTGTAGAAGCTGCTGTTAAAGCACTTTCTCATACACTTCTTGTATATGATGCATTTAACGATGTTGAAGAGTTACATAAAGCTGGTAATGCAGCTGCTACAAAAGTTATGGAGTCATGGGCAAAAGCTGAATGGTTTGAAGATAAAAAACCATTACCGGAAAAGATTACTGTAACTGTATTTAAAGTTCCTGGTGAAACAAATACAGATGATCTCTCTCCTGCATCTGAAGCGTTTACTCGTTCAGATATTCCACTTCATGCAAACTCTATGCTTACTGCTAAGATGGAAGACCCGATCGGTACTATCAAAAAACTTAAAGAAAAAGGTCACCCTGTTGCATACGTTGGTGATGTTGTAGGTACTGGATCTTCAAGAAAATCTGGTATCAACTCTGTTCAGTGGCACATGGGTGAAGATATTCCTGGTGTTCCAAACAAGCGTACTGGCGGTGTTGTTCTTGGTGGTATTATCGCTCCTATCTTCTTTGCAACTGCTGAAGACTCTGGTGCACTTCCATTAGAACTTGATGTTACAAAAATGGAGATGGGTGATGTTGTTGATATCTATCCATACAAAGGTGAAGCATATAAAGATGGTGAGCTAATTGCTACATTTAGCCTTCGTCCTAACACTATTACAGATGAAGTACGTGCAGGTGGACGTATTCCGTTAATCATTGGTCGTGGTCTGACTTCTAAAGCACGTGCAACTCTTGGTATGGGACCAGCGGATATGTTCTTAACTGCTGATCAGCCGGCTGATACTGGTAAAGGGTATACACTTGCACAAAAAATGGTAGGTAAGGCTTGTGGACTTGACGGTGTTCGTCCAGGTATGTACTGTGAGCCGGAGATGAGTACTGTTGGTTCTCAAGATACAACAGGTCCAATGACTCGTGATGAGATCAAAGAGCTTGCTGCACTTGGATTTAATGCTGACTTGGTACTTCAGTCTTTCTGTCATACTGCGGCATATCCAAAACCAAGTGATGTTAAGATGCACCACACACTTCCTGACTTTATTGCTAACCGTTCAGGTGTTGCACTACGTCCAGGTGATGGTGTTATTCACTCATGGTTAAACAGAATGGTTCTTCCAGATACTGTTGGTACTGGTGCAGATAGCCATACACGTTTCCCTATTGGAATCAGCTTCCCTGGTGGTTCTGGAATCGTTGCATTTGCTGCAGTTACAGGGAGTATGCCACTTACTATGCCAGAGTCTGTTCTTGTAAGATTCAAAGGTGAAATGCAACCAGGTATCACTTTACGTGATCTTGTAAATGCTATTCCACACAAAGCGATTAAAGAGGGGCTTTTAACAGTTGAGAAAAAAGGGAAGAAAAATATCTTTGCTGGTCGTATCTTAGAGATCGAAGGTTTACCTGACCTTAAAGCTGAGCAAGCGTTTGAGCTCTCAGATGCTTCTGCTGAGCGTTCAGCTGCAGCATGTACTGTAAAATTGAACAAAGAGCCCGTAATTGAATACCTTAAATCAAATATTGTTCTTTTAGAGTCTATGATTGAAGCTGGTTATGAAGATCACAGAACACTAGCGCGTCGTATTACTAAAATGGAAGAGTGGATTAAAAATCCAAAACTTTTAGAGCCGGATGCTGATGCAGAGTATGCAGCAGTAATTGAGATTGATCTTAATGAGATCACTGAGCCAATCTTGGCTTGTCCTAATGATCCGGATGATGTTGCAACACTCTCAGAAGTACTTGCATCTGACAGACCTACAAAAATCGATGAAGTATTTGTTGGTTCTTGTATGACAAACATAGGTCACTACCGTGCTCTTGGTGAAGTACTAAAAGGTGAGGGTGCAGTTCCAACTCGTCTATGGGTTTGTCCTCCAACAAAAATGGATGAGAAACAGCTTACTGAAGAGGGTTACTACGCACTCTACGGTGCAGCAGGTGCTCGTACTGAGATCCCTGGATGTTCTTTATGTATGGGTAACCAGGCACGTGTTGCTGATAATGCAATTGTATTCTCAACTTCAACTCGTAACTTTGACAACCGTCTTGGTAAAGGTGCTCAGGTTTATCTTGGTTCTGCAGAACTTGCAGCAGTATGTTCACTTCTTGGAAAAATTCCAACAAAAGAAGAGTATTTAGAACTTACGAAGAAAATTCAAGGTAAAGAAGACGATATCTATAAATATCTTAACTTTAACCTTATTTCTGAT
>Ga0256837_1000901_pt1 | contig 22372 bp, 21 predicted proteins | sample 4562384metaG_FD_185976 | JGI IMG/M metagenome (GOLD analysis project Ga0256837, IMG submission 185976) | Hydrothermal vent microbial communities from Guaymas Basin, Mexico - 4561-384 | ecosystem: Environmental > Aquatic > Marine > Hydrothermal vents | place: Mexico: Guaymas Basin | collected...
ATGAGTACAAAAAAGCTGAAGCATCCACTGGAAATATTGACACTCAATCAATATCTGCCAAAAATTGAAGTAATTTCGATAGACTACAACAGCGGTAAAATTGGCTTGAGTCTAGTTTAGGCTCTATGAAATGAAAATACAAGGCGAATTAATATGAAAATGATGTAGTAGCCAGGAGTAACCGATTAATTTACAAGAGCTTGGTAGTATCTCACTTTTAAAAGCAATAAACATTTTTTTTATCCATTTTCTGGGATTATATCTCTCTCTTAGGGATTTATAGTATAAACTATCTATTTATAGGGATATAATTAATTTAAATTGAGTATATCACATATTTTTCAATCTTTACGGGATTTTATTAATATATTCATAATTTTCTTAAAAATTTACATTTGTTCAAGAATAAGTTGAGACATCAAATATGAAGTAAATTTCGCATTAAATTTTATTCTGATTTCACAATCAACTTTTTATCTGACACTTTAGTACTTTTGTTTATTGGGATCTTTGTGTAAAAAAATAAGCTATCGTTACGACACTCAATTTTCTTTCACATCATCAGATTCTTCTTTTGCTTCCGTATAACCTAAAGCTTTTTTAGCAACTTGTTTAATAACTGCATCATCCGTTTGATATTCTTGTTCAAACTCTTCAAATGGAATATATTTAACAAGTGATTCTTGTTTGAAACGATAGGTGATTATTTCCATATGATGCGCCTCTTCCAGATATTTATCATAAGCGCTAATAATTTCAAAACCTTCTTTTAATAACTCTTTATTTAGTAATGTCTCAACTGTATATACTCTTCTTGAATGTGCTATCTTAATATAACCACGAGCAAGTAGTTTATCTATAGATACTGGGAGCCTATCTAGTTTTTCCTTCCCATAATCAAACTCTTTGAGCTTTGGTAAGTGACATACCTCTTCTGGTATTTCTGTAAGTGAATTACATATAAGTATCTCTAAATTTTGTAGATTTGCTATCTCTGTTGGCAGTTGTTTGATTCTTGTACTACGCATAGTTAAATCCTTCAGATGTTTTAATTTACACACTGACAATGGAAAATCCCATAAAGGGACTCTGCACAAGCCCAACTCTTCAAGTTCTGGAAATTGTTTAAGAAACTCTAATATAATTAATCTATTAAAAAACGAAATAACAAGTTTTTTTAGATTATGATGGGGCTTTTGTGATATTGGTAGAGTTTCAAGACGAAGGCAACTCTCTATAATAAGTGTCTCTAAATTTGGTAACTCTATAATAGAAAAAGGCAAAGATTTGACTTTAAAAGCAGAAGCTATCACAAACTCTTTTAAATTTGTTAATTGTCCAATCTCTTCAGGAACCCTTATTATGGAAAGCCCAATAAGCTTTAAACTCTGTAGCTTTTTTAATCTTGTAATTTCAAGAGGTATCTCTTTTAATCCAAGAATACGCTCTAGTGTTAAATCTTTTAGGTTTTGAAGATACACTATCTCTGGTGTTATAAATCCATCCCTTTTCGGTGATTCTGTAAAATTAATTTTTAAAGTTTCAAGTGAAAGTAATTCCTCTTCACTCTTTCCTATAAGGTCATCTATTTTATACTCGTCTGCCCATGCTAAAAGTTTCTCACTCCAAACTTGTTCGTTGTCTAATGTTTCATTCATAAAATTGCTCCTTGTTGTATTTAATATAATGTGTTGTATTTCCAGGATTTGGTGCCAAAAAGAGTGCTTCGGCAAAAAGTTTTTTAATAATTTGACGAATAGAGCGGACACCTAGATCGCTTTTTGCTGCATACTCAGCTATTGCATGAATGACTTTATTTTCTATCTCAACATAATCTCCATGAAAATTGATTTTGTTAATAAACTCCTGAAGTGGTGATGCGGTACTTTGTGTTAAAATCTTGTAATAATCCTCTTGCGTGAGTGGATAAAGATTTACGATTGTGTGCATTCTTCCAAGTAACTCCTTTGGAACATCTTCTTCATAAAGATCTTCAAGACTTATCCCCTCGTGTTTTTTATTGCCAGGGGTAGCATTATTATTTAAAAATCCCATATTTTTGCCTAAACCGCTTTGCTTTTTTTTATCAAGTATCCATTGAAATGCACCGCCTAAAATAAACTGCATTTTATGTGTAGAGAGTGCGGTTGTTTTATTACTATTATACAGTTCCTGTTTAGAAATATTTATCGTAGTGCCCTCTATAAATCGTAAAAGCTGATGAGAAACTTCTGAGCCATATTCATCATTGTCTGGATGAAAAAGTTTGTCCATCTCATCGAAAAACACAACACAATGCTCCGCTTTTTTTAAGTTGTTTTCTGCTTTTTGCAGTATATCAGCCGCGAGTTTTCCAATATTGTAGCCAACTATCCCTTCTGAAACCATACTAGATGTATCTACATGTATATAGATAGTATCAATGAGTTTGCAAGCTTCTTGTACTATAAATGTTTTTCCTGATCCAGTCGGACCTATAAGCATAACTGGTCCACTGGAATTTATCCCATTTGCATCGAGATAATTCATCTTTAAGCTATGATAGTATAGAGCAACAGCTATCTCTTTTTTTGCATCATCTTGTGCAATGACAAGCTTATTAAGATGTTTCAGTATAGATTCTGGAGTGTGTTGCATCCTTTGAGTTCTTCTTTGAGTTGTTCTTATGATAGTAGTTCCTGGATTTTTTTTGGCATATTCTTGTGCAGAGAACGGATTAGAAAAGTAAATTGACTCGCCAACAACTTGAAAATATGCATTGTTCATTTCTTACCTTTCTTCTGTGAATTTTAAAAAGTATAACAACAAGAATAGACATATTATGTCTTTTTATGGATTTAAGTTTTTAAAATCGATAAAAGAATTGTTGTAGTAATAGTTTTTGCAAATAGTATCCTTTATCACATCATAGCTCTTAAGCGTAACCTCTTTACCCACTTCTGGCTTCATCCCCGCACCTTTTCCACTGGTAATTTTCTTTCCATCCACTATATTCTTTATGCACTTTATAAATCTGAAAAATTTCCTTCTACTTTTGTAAGTAACACTTTACAATCACTTCTATTTTTCATGATAAATTTCCTATAAATGGAAATGGCTCATCAAGCATCACATAACATTGAGTCTCTTTTTGCACTTTTTGTATAACATTACTTTTATAAAGGTCATTTTGAGTCATATAAAGAGAAGATAAATTCTTTAACTCCGACAACTCTATAGGAAGTGTTTTTAACATATAAAGATTTCTGATATCTAAAATCTCTAATTTTTGAAGATATTTGATATCCGCAGGAATTTTCTCAATTGGATTGCCCCCTGTAATGTGATTTCCAAGTATCAATTCTTTTAAATTACCCATACTCCAAATCCATTTGGGAACTTCTATAATATAGTTTCCAGATAAATCTAAATGTTCCAACGTAGTAAGGTAACTAAATTCAGATGGTAATTCTATTATCAGTGAATAGCTTAAGTCTAACTCTGTAATTGTATATAAATCATCAATAGTCAAAGCGTTGTAGCCTTTTTTTAACCACAAATAATATTGCAGAGTGTTGCCATCTTTTAATGATTTTTCATATAACGTTTTATCTATAATTGCAAAAAAATCTATTATTATTTTGTATGCTCTAGTTATCATGTTTTGCCTTTAAGTATTTTTGCATGAGCAAACTTGCTGATCTCTTTGTCAAAGTTTTTTTCGTTTTATTAAACATGTACTTCTTCTTTTTGAATGATAGTAATGAGTGTATTTGCTCTATAAATTGCTTTGTAATTTTCAAACCCGGGGAGAACAAATGGTTTTGCATAGGATGAAACCACAACATTTTGAAGCAGTTTTTCCAAGTATCTTATAGAAAAATTTACATCTCTGTATGTATAGGTGGATTTTTGCATGACTCTTTCTAAAAACCGTTGTGCTGCGTGTACTGTAACTTTCATCTGCTATCCTTTTTGTTTTGATAATAGCAGTATATGAAATATTATGGTCGTATTATGTCTATGTTTTATTTATTTATTTTAAAGAAGATTCTGAATATAGAATTTTGCACCCATTTTCTTGAAGATTTTTTAACCAAGATTTTTGTTCAGCATTCAATTCTAAATTAGGATTATCACTTAGAGATAGCCATTTTAATTTTTGAAGTTTAATGATTTTTTTTGGCAATTTTTTAAGATTATTTCCAGACAAAAACAACCCCTCTAATGTATTTAATTGAGAAATTATTGCAGGAATTTCCTCAAGTTTATTGTCAGAAAGAACCAACCATTTTAAATTATTGAGTTTTTTAATCTCTTTTGAAATTGTAGTTAGTTTATTATCTGATAATATAAGTTCTTCAATATTTTTAAAATTAAATAAATTAGCATTAAGTTCACTTAGATTGGCATTAGATAAATCACATTTATTTGTATATATAAATTCTAAAATTTTTTGGTTGTGAATTTCATTGATAGACATAAAAACTTCCTTTATATTTGTATAATTATAAAGGAAGTGATAGACAAGTATTGTCTCTTTGGAACTATTTAAACTAAATTATGCTCTTGAAGGTCTTCTATAAGCAAAGTAAGTGCTGTAGCTAAGAAATATGCATCATCTTTTAACATTTTTGCAGGATTTTCTATATGTTCGTGGGTTCCGATATTTCCTATCGTCCGTATAGTATGCAAATGGCTTTGTGCTTTTCTGCTGAGTATCTTTTTCTCAAAACTAAGATATCGTATTTTGTCATTTTGAGAGACTCTGTTTTCATCTTCTCCACCATGATCCATAAAAATTTTCGATGTTATTATCTCTGCAACTTTTCTAATTTTAAAGATGACATAATCTGGATCATCCTCTATATTTTCTTTAAGCCTTTTTGTATTAAGCGTAGGCTCTATCAAATCAGCATAGTTTTCAAGTTTGGTATAAATATCAACATGGTAGTGACTAATAACTTCTCGTGTTTCTATTACCTCTTTTTCCTGAATATATTTAACTTTAAATATTTTTTCATATCTGGTATATTTTTCAGCTTTATCATCCCTTGAAGAGATCAGTTCCGTATTAAAACTTTCATCAAAATATTTGTAAAACCTATCTAAACGACTGTTTCTTTTTGCATTTATATTTGGACTTACGCAAACAAAATAGTTATCACTTTGAATATTTTTAGATATTTTTTCAAAAAAAGATGTATTTAACTGAAAAAACTCTACATCAAGTATGTTTGAAAACAAATGTAAAACAATATTTTTATCTTCAAATGCAACATCTTTGTTTTTAACACAGTCTAAATCTACATTGAGAGGTTTGATGTTATACTTTTTTTGTTTGAGGACATCTATATGGACTAAACCACGACCAATAGCGAGTTTTGATGGCTCAATTAGTATTATATTTTCTATATTTATATCTAAATTATGTTCTCTTATATACTCTATGAGAAGCATCGTAGCAAGTGCCTGTCCACACCCCCAATCTATAACATTAATTGTTATATTGTTTAGGCTTGCAAGAAGCCTTTCAAATGATGCATAAAGTTTTGCTTTATGCATGTAGCCATATGCGACCATATACTTATAGAGCAGTTTTTCATCATCTATGATTTTAACACCCTGATTGAGTTGTGTATGTAGAATCTGTGGATCTCCAATAGCTTGAATATAATCAAAAGAGATTTGAAGAATATTTTTAAAATTTGGAGTATTTAAACTGTACAGTTTGCTTGCATAGTCACTTGTTTCAATGAAAGAGCTTGAACTTGTTGGTAAAACATTGCACTCTATATTTGATGTAGAAAACTTATCTATTTGACTATAAATGTTTTTAATAATGTCTGCATAATTGCCTATATTTACTTTTTGAACAACATCTACAATAAACGGGTTATTCAAAATCTCATATCTGTTTTTATTTTCCACAAAAAGGTTTATAAAGTTTTGAGATAGTTCTTGATTTTTTACCCTTGAGAACTGTTCCATTGCAGTTAAAAAGTAGTTAAGGGTGCTTTTGATAATCCTGTACTCACACTCTTCAAACTCTTTTGCTTTTTCTATAAGATTTAAAATATCTACAAATCTTTTATGGTATTGCGTAGAGATGTCATTTACTCTTAGATAAAGCATAGCAGCTTCTAGTCTGTATTTGAGAGATGATTCTGGTAGATATTCATAGATAAGTTTTATGGCACTTATAAGGTTTGCCTGTTCAAACTGCTCCGCGAGTAAAATTAAAAAAGCATCAACATAAGTGCTGTTTTTCTCTTTTATAAGTTTGTTGTCTATAAGGTCATAAAGCAAATCTTCAAAATCAAACTTTAACTCTTTTAGTTGAGTGGTATTAAGTGTTAAAAAGAATGCTTCAAGCTCTTCAAAAGAACTTTCTATATAAGTAGAAAACTTTTTTGCATCTGTTATATTTCTTATGTTTTCTAAAAACTCTGAAAAACTAAACACTATTTCTTATCCATACTAAAAGCTTCTAAAAGTTCATCAATTTTTTCTGTTTTTTGAAGAATTACTTCTTTAAATTCATCTACTTTGCAATACGGTTTACATGGTTCACCATTTTTATCATAGGAGATTAAAGATTGAAAATATTTTGAGACAAATACACTCAAATAATGTTTTGAAAAAACTATCTCATCACCATACTTTTGTAGTGTTGTTTCAATGTACTCTTTTTTATCTCTTTTCTTTATGCAGATATACTCTGCATCAAAGTACTCTTTTTTATCAACAACTTTATACCACTGTGTGAACTTCTTTTTATTTGGCAATTTCATAGGTTTTGGTTTTTTGGGATATGTAAGGTATTCAAACTCATGTCCCTCTTTTTCATCATAAAAAGAGTATCTGTAAATGCTCTCTATGGTTATGTAATCAAGTTTACTTTCCAGTGTAAATTTAATGTTACAAGTGCCAAACAACTCTCTAAAATACTCATCTTCTAAATCTATCTCATCATTCGGTCGTAAACTCTCATAACCAAAATATATACCAAGTAAAGCTAAAACAGTTTCAGCCAACTCTTGAGGGATTATAGTGTCAATGGCCTGTTTTATATTATCTTTTTTATTACTATTTTTAAATCTAAAATAGTAGATTAAACCAATATAATAATATAAATAGTATTGAGCTTCTAAAAGCTTTTGGAGTGTATCTGAAGTTTTATTTGGTTTAAAAAATCCATTAAATATCTCTTTTAGCTTTATATCTTCTATATCATCTGCTATCTCTTTCATAAACTCTTCATCTATTTGTTTTTTTGAGAACAAAAGTTCTTTAAATTTTGGATGTTTATTGAGAATCGATAGTTCTCTAAACTCATCATCTACAAGTTTATCTTTTAACAAAAATGAGAGCATTGAGAAGTAGTTTGTAGAGTAGTTTGAGATAATGTTAGTTTTATTTGCATAGTAGATATTTACATTTTTGACATATGCAAACATCCCCATTCTCTTGTTGAAATGATTTATCTTTTCTCCGTAGTTTCTAGGTTCTTCATCTCTGTTTTCTAGTTGTTTGTAAATTGTTTCTTGAAAAACTATATTTTTTCTTTTTCTGTACTCATCAAAAATGCTCAAAGGTAAAAAACCTTTCTCCATAACCTTCATATCTACATGTATCGCTTTTGAAATCTCTTTAGAATGAGTGTAAATCTTTTTTATTCTGCTAATTGGCAAAGGAAAATCAAAATAACAGAGTTCATCTACTTGAATCAACTGTTCTTTTTCTTTCTCTGTAAATATAAGTTCAAGAAGTATTTGTTGTTCATTAAGTTTGGGTATATAGCCATCACTTACAAACAAATAATCTGTATTTTTTGATTGTATATCGTTTTCACATTCATCACTCAGGTATCTATCTGCAACGATTAAGCCACGCTGCACATAATCTTGCATCTTTATTCTATTTATTTGTAAAAGATATTTATGGTTCTCTGGTTTATTTGGCTGAACTGTTTCTAGTAATGATTGCTGTTCCATTTTAATCCTTTTCATCTATAAGCTTATAGCTATCTTCATTAAAATCTTTTATTATCTCTGGCATATCGCCAATAGCTAAAAAATGAACCTGATACTTTGCTCTTGTTACTCCAACATAATATTCTTCATTTGTAACCCTACTTCCTTGAATATGTGGGATGATCACTATATCAAATTCTACTCCCTTAGCAGATTTAAATGTAGTTATGAGAATGTTTTTTAACTCACTTGGCACAACTTTTTGAATACTATGGTATGTACTTAATTCATAATCTTTTCGTAATTCAGCAGCAAACTGATCTATTGGGAGCATCTCTTCAAAAAGTATCCCTATATTATCTGTTGGATTTTCATCTATGATGTCTCGTATGGTCTCATACATAGCATCAAGGTTTTGAACTAGATAGACATAAGGCTTGTCTGCTCCAGAGTTGTTTTTTTTGAGTCTCTCAAGCAATGAAGGATTATGAGCTCGTGCATTGTTTAGAACAAACTGTATGGCAAAAACATATAGTTCATAAGAACTTCTAAATATCTCATCCAACTCATACTCTCTTAGGTTTGGCAAAAGCTGTTTTATCTCATCTTCATCGCTGGCATTTTTTCCATTATTTATCTGCTGTGCCTGATCAGCACTGATAGAGAGTTTGTCTGTAAGAGCGGATAAGAGTTTGTAAGTGTTGATGGACAAATCTTGCCCTTCATCTACCAAAATCTCATCATACCAAATATTTTTTGATTTCAAAACTTCTATAGTATTTTTTATATTTTCATCAGACAGTAATACTTCTAAATATTCTCTATGCTTCTCTTGAAGATTCCAAAGCCAGTTATGGATGTTGTCTACTTCCTCATCACCTACTAATTTTTCTATAATAGTTTTTTTTAGTAGTTTTCCATAAGTAAAGAGTATAGATTTTTTTCCCATCTTTTTTGATCGACGAAGTTTAAAAATAGATACAACAGTTTTTCCAGTCCCTGGAACACCTGTCAAAAATATAGCCCTGTCTGAATCAACAGCTCTTGCTTGCTGTCTTGTTAATTTTGTTGGTAGCCAAAACTGAAATTTCCCCATATCATTACTCCCCAATCACCTAAAATGGTATATCATCGTTATCAATTTCTAGTATTATACCTGTAACTTGAAATATCTTCTCATATTTCTGAAATCGACCAATTTTTGTTTTTCTATCTGTTAAGATTCTTTGTTTTACCTCTATAGAAAATTTGTTAAATATATCATTTACAAATTCCCCATTTTTATTAGACACACAGATAAAATAATCATCCACAAACTCCTCAAGATTAACCTTTCTTAGATCAACTATATCTTTCTCATTTACAAAAAGGTTAAGAGCAAAACCATTTTTCACTTCATTGAGTTTCTCTATATTCTTATTTACATCTATAGTTATTATATCTAACTCATTTTGCTTCAAAACATCGGCATGGAGTTTGGCTCTGCTGAGTGCTTTTTTGTCATCATCTATGAGGATAACTTGTGTTACTTTTATGTTGAGTTGTTTTTCTTTGATGTAGTCAAGAACCAGTGCGCTACCCATACCCTGAGAGCATCCCCAGTCAATGATACTGAGTTCATTATATGTAAGATCATACATAAACTGTTCAAGCGTATCATATACTAGAGCTTTGTAAAGCTTTGCATTTTCGCTAAACTCTTGTGCCATTATATCTGCTGTATTATTTTTAAGTAAGTTGTTATAGTATCGTCTTATCTTTTCAAAAGAGATGTTTGAGATATCATACAGTGGATTATTTGCTTCATCTACTTCTTCTACTTCATGGTTGAAAAGAGTTTGTTTTACTTCTTGTTTGAGAGTTAGTTCCTCTTTGGTATCTTCTTCATTTAAAGACACCTCTAACTGATTTAGCTCTTTTTCAAGCTCTGTTTTAAGTTCTGTAAAGTATTCATCCCAATCATCTATTTGCTGTATTGTTTGAAAAGTTTCATCTTGTTCTATCTCTTCTGACTCTTTTTGTAGTTGTTTTAAAGTAACTTTGAGCTCTTTTATCTTTGCTTTTAATACTTTTTTATTCTCTATTTTATTATACTCCACTTCAAGTAGCGTACCATTTTTAAGACCTGCATAGATCTTTTTTATAGCCTCTATATCTTTTTTGGCATAGGATTCATTAAGTTGTTGCATTACTGTGTTCGCTTGTTCTTTGAACTCTTTATCTACTATATCTGGGTGGCATAGCCTACTTGCTTTTTTCCACAATATTTTTAACTCTTTTTTTTCAGCAGCACTCAGCTCAAAACTCTCTTCCTGCTGCTCTTTTACATATTTATAGTTCTTTTGAAATGTCTCATAGTCTGCTGTTGCTTCCTCATACTTCTTGTAAAGTGGATTATCCTCTAATTCCTCTTTAGCATTTTGGAGTACATCTTCTTGCTCTTTTAGTTCACTTTGTAATCGTATTAATTCATCATATAATTCATCGTAAGTATTTAATAACTCTTTATAGTTTTCATCATTTACATCTATCTCTTCAAGTAACTTTTCCAATTCTTCCAAGGTCTCTTCGACCTCTGCTACTGTCTCTTTTGTTTCAGTAAACTTTTGCTGATTCTCTTCAAAAAGCTTCTTTTTCTCTTCTAGCTCTTTTTGAAGCAGTTGCTTTTTTCGTTTGAGTATGGAGCCTATGAGCTCTCCGAGTTGAAGATTGTAAAGGGTGTTAAACTCCTCTATCTCTAAAAGAGCCTCTTGTTTTTGTTCACTTAGTTTTTGTAACTGCTCTTTAAGTGATTTTAACTCAAGTTTTAAAGTTTCAATCTCACCATCTACAAATTTAGCAACACCACTATACCTCTTTAGATATTCACCAATCTGCTCAAACACATCACTATACTCTCTATTTTTAAGTTTTTGAAGTATGTTTTGTACATCTTTATCTATAGGAAGCTGTTGAAGTTTTTTTATCTGTAGCTCTACAATTTCTTCATCATCAAGTTCTATACTTGTTTTTATAATCTCTAATCGTTTTAGTATCTCATTTTTATTCATACAGTATCCTATATAGTGGTCTTTTATTGTCTAATTATTTAAAGTTATTGATACCATGGCTTCTAATGTATTAAAACTATATTCTTCTTGTTTTTTAATCTCATCATTAAGATATGAAAATAATAACTTTAATTTAAATAAATTTGGCAATATATTTTCCTGATAAGATAGTTCTTGTTGAATTTTTTCTTCATAGTTATACAAACCTAATGCGTACCATAAATAGCTAAGTCTGGTATTTGATAAATCTTTGAAAAGAGACTTTGAAATATTCATTGTATCTATAATATTCATTTCACATTTGAATTCTTCTTTTTCGAGCATTGATAATCGAAAAGGAGCAAAATGTACTACAAGATAATTATGACTATTATTATGTGCTTGAAGAAATTTATAAAATTTAGTTTCTTTGAAAGTACCTTTATCTTGAATCATTTCATTTGTTATATTGTGGACTTCCATAGCCTCAAAGTTTATATCAAGTCCAGGATTGCATAATTCTTTCCCATAATAACAGTTATCATTAGTTAAGTCACATATAATGTACTCAATTTGAATTATACGATCTTCTTTATTTGCACCTGTTGCCTCAAGATTAACAAAAATCAACTTATCGTTGTTTAATTTCAAAATATCTTTGGTAATCTTCATAATATTTTTAGTTTTTGTTAAAAGTACTTTTGCATCTTTATTTAAAATTGTTAATTTTTTTTTCATTGTTTATATTCCTTACATTCTTCTATCTTTAAAATAGTTCTTCATGCATTTTTTATTATCACAAAAAAACTAGATTTCCTCCACTTTTTTTGCTTACTTTCAATGTATCACTCTCCTAGATATTTCTACTTTTAAAATACCTCATTGCTCTTTGATATTTTTTTGTAACTTCAAAATTTCCATTAACTTTAAGTTTGTTATGTTCTTTTCTTAAAAAAATGTTAGCTTCTTTAGTAAGGGTTTTAAAGCTTTTCAAACTATGAAATTCATCAGATAAATAATCTAAAATATATTCAGAATCAGTATCTTGTTTAATAAGCTTTTGACACAATTGAGCATACCTAACATTGTATTGCTCTGATTCACAATTTGAATTACCATGTGCAATCTCTTGTATATAGTTATATAATTCTTGCCCGATTACAATTCTAATCGATTTTGCCACTTTTGATTCTAAAATATAAGGTTTTATTAAAGCTGTTCCATAGATTTCATCTTTTGTTTCTATAGCTAAACCTACATCTATGCCACCTCTTAAAGGAATGCCTTTTGCCAACATATTAAGAAAAATTATACAATTCAACATAAGTAAAAAATATATTCCTTGAAATTGGACTGGATTGTTTCCTAATAAAATATAATTGATTATTAAGTCTGAAAAAGATTTTACTTTGATAGAATTCGAACTTTGTAAATTTGGCAATTGATGATCTTTAATTTTTTGATTGATAAATTTGATTGAATTATCTACTTCTTCTCTAAATCTTTTTATATTTCCATAAGTTTTTTGGAATATTTTATTAATTTCATCTTTATTATTTCTAATATCCTGAAAACTATTAAGTTGTAACAAATTTTCTTTTTGTCCAAGAATGTCTACAAAACAACAAACATAAAAACCAATTTTCTCTTCATTGTTTTGTAAGCTCATATAACAACCTCTTTTTGTAAAAGCTCATTTTCTTTCAAAAAAGCTATATAATTTTTAGCAAATAGTTCAAATAACCTATAGTTACCTTTTAACATATCTAATATCAAAAAATCTTCAAAGGTTGGTTCGATTAAGCATTTTTCTTCATTAAAACATCGTGCTATTTGGTTATACCCGGTATGTGTGTAATCACACATCATACCATATGTATTTTTTCTAATTTTTTCAAATATATTAGCTTCAAAATAGTCATCCAATTTTTTACACATATCTTCTGTTCTTGGAAAATTAGATTTTTCAAATACTTTCTTATCAATATACACTACATACGAACCTCGAACTATAGAGTCAAAAAATACTCTAACAAGTGCAAATACCGAATTGTAAAGTTGCTTTTCTATAAGAACATTTATAGCATAATAATGACTTAATGTATTTTTTATAAATCCACTAAATAACATTAATACTTCATTATTATCTTTTAAATCAATGTTAGAAATGATATTTTCTATTCTAACAGCTAATTGTTCATTAGTATTTATTTGCATTAATATCTTATTCATAGCCATTTTAAACAATCCCCTCACTCTCAGGATGCTCCAAATGTATCTTATAGTTTTTCTTTGCCAACTCTTTTGAGGTATTTGCATAGCAGTAGTTACACTCATGTGGGCAGGTGTTATACTGTCCTATGTCTTTGCTCATCACGCAGCCGCAGTCCTCTCTTTGTCCTTTGTCTTTGAGGTTTCTTTTCTTTGTTATTTTTCGCTCACTCTCAAAGAGGCTTGGCTCTTCTATCTCTACACCCAAGAACTCCATTAGCTCTTTGTCTTCACTAAAGAGCTCTATCATCAGGTCATCATCTATGCATTTGTTATGCACTATGCTGTACTGTTCTAAGTCTATCTTCTCACTACATGTACCAAGCTCTAAGCCCCACTCTTTGTTTATCTCAGCTATCCCTTTAGCAAATGCATCCATAGTCTCTGGAGTAAACTCTATGTATGGTACCTGATCTTTGTTGAGATTGTTTTGTACTTTTTTGTATGTAGCAATATCTGCGAAGCTAAAGACCAACTTTTCAGTATATGGGTGGAGCTGATCACCTATCTTTTTAACTCTTCTAAGTAGCTCTTCTACATCTATCTCTTTTGTAAGCAGTAGAGGGTCATATCTCCACACGACTCTTTTTTTACCAAGTCTGTTTGAGAGTTCTATAAATGTCTTTATCCTACTCTCTACATTTGGTACTTTTGCCTCATAGCCCTCTTTGTCATAGTCATTTAATGAGTATTGAAAATAGTAGTTTGGTATATTTTTATCCAAATAGTCAAGATACTTAAACATAGGACGCGGGTTTTTTGTCCAAAACACAACAAGGCGAGTATTCGCAAAAGAGACATACAAAGGCTTGTTGTTAAATGGATTTGTCCACTTCAAATACCCAACTTCCCATCTTAAGACAAACCAGTCGGCATAAAATGTCGGTATATCCGTAGCACGACTAGCTGAAATGATGACAGGAGCTTGAGCCTCTGTTACCGTACCATTTTCTAAAGTTATTTTTTGTTTTTTCCATTGCATGATGTATTATACCTTTTTTCGAATTCCAGAGTTAGTAATAACCGTTTTTCTTTGACTTAAGGGTTTAACTTGTTTGGAAATATATGGAGTATATTTAGGTGGATTTTCTATAATCTTTATAATCTCAAACAAAATGGTAAACCACTGTGTTATTTCAGTTTTTGATACCTCTTTATAGCTTGCATTTGAGTGTATATATTTGTTTCTTCTTAGTACAAAAGTATCTATATTTTCAATTTTATATCCAAACTTATTCATCAATGCTATGATTTTGTCTTTAAATTTTTCACTTTTACACTCTTCTCCATCCCAGTATATATTATCACTTTGTCTTTCGGTTATAAATATACTTAAAATAGCCTCTATACTACGGGCAATTGAAAGCATCGCATAAGAGTATCTATTTGCTGTATTGCTATTTAAAATATCAAAAATCTGAATGATATCCTCTTGAAGTTGTCTCCAATACTTCTCATATCTCTCTTTAGTTAAATTATATTGATGAAAAATATCATTTTGCAATACTGCTAATATATTTTTTTGTACGGCATAAATATCTTTGAGATACTTTTCAGATAACCCTTTATTTACTAATTGAACCAACTTGCTAATATTACTATGTGTAGTCAAGTCATAATTTTTTGGGTGTTCTTTTTTAACATAACCTAAAATATGACTATCGTAACTATACAACTCATCAAGTAACAGACTATTATTTGATGCAGTAAATATAATGACCTGAACAGCAGGATTGAACTCTTTTATTTTATTAAATATTTGTATGCCTGTGAAATTTATCAGCTTTGTATCTTCTGAAAAATCATCCTCATGCAGTCTTACATCTAGCACAATCACATCAGGATCAAAACTTATAATATCTCGCATCACGAAACTTATAATTTCTTCTTTTGTTTTATCTTGATATATTGTCTCTACTGTTTTTAAGTTACAACTACTATTTTCTTTAAATATATACTCAAAAATACTTTTCCAACCCTTTTGCCATTCATCGTCAATATATAATATCTTTCCATTTTCATAAAGTTCTTCTTTGCTCTTGTCAAAGAAACTTTTTTGTATAGGAAATACTTCTTGTAGATATTTGTAGTATAGCATTGATGCTATATTATCTCTAATATGCTCTACATCAGGAGTGTGAACATTTAAGTATTCTGCCCATCTGTACATACTCCATTTGTTAGCAATGCTATGATGAGATAAATAATCCTTTGGTTGTTCAACTTCTATTTTTTGTAAAAACTTACTCTGGTACTCTTCTGTAGATAGATTTGTAAAGTATAAGTCTTGAGCATTTTTTATAGCTTCTTGAGTATTCTCAATTAAAAAGATATTTTTCGTAAACAATATATTTGCCATATTATCAAGCTTATTCAAGGAGTAAGCATCAAGATTACTAATCATGACAATAGGTAAAAATCTTCTCTCCTTTAACTCTTTTGAGAGTCGTATATGATAGGCTACTCGCAGTCCAAGAAGTTCAAGATAGTTTGAAAATAAATTGTCTTTAATGAAAATCATATCAGCATCATGTGGTATCTTTGATAAGATGTTTTCTGATATATTCTTATCTACATTATCTATTGGAGGATATTTTATATCTGTCGTAAATAGTGTTAAATCTATGACATTATCATTATGTATTATTACACTATTCATTTTCTATACTTTCTTTGATGTACTGCTCTAAGCTCTTTTGTAATGCTACAATATTCTCAAAAGCAACTTTGTTAAATTTGTTTTTTTCTATTTGAAACTCAAATTGTATATCTTCTAACAAGTCCATATCCACCTTCGACTTTGACTTTGACATCGCTTTTATTAGCTTCTTATAATTAATTGTCTCTTGGTCTTTATTTTTTTCTATATAAAGTGATAAAGACTCAAAAATATTTAAAGCTATATTGAGCTTATATCGCTCTCCATAAATGAGCATTAAAAGCTTATGATTATTTTGTCTATAACTCTCTAAAAAGAGTTGGAGATTTTTACTGTAAAACACTTTTGAGTTGGTGATAATAAGCTCATAATTTGAGTTATCATAATAGTTCTTATCTACTCCACCAGAAAAAAGCACTAATGATTTTTTATGAGTTTTACAATGGTTCTTTAATATATCAAGTATCTTGATATTGTCCTTATCATAAGCTGATTTATGAGTAATGATAACATCATAAGGTGTAAAATCAAAATCATCATGAAGCACACCTTGTAAAAACTTATCATATTTTTCATCTATGCAATTTTCTAAAATATCACTATAGATTTCAAGGTTTACGTTTGTATCCTCCATAAAAAGCTTCTGTCTTTTTGCTCTATCTTCTATCAAAAGTATCATTGTAAAGTTCCCTTTTATTTATAAAATCTCAGTATATGTGTAAATCCATCAAAAATAGGAAGACTATCTTGTTCTATATCCTTAATATTATTACTTTTTAGATAGTTTATCTTATAAGCTACATTGTCATAACTATCTAAAACACTCCAATCACACAAGTTTTGTAATTCTTCTTGTACCTGTTTAAAATCACCATCTTTTACCTCTGCTAGTAGTTCTTGAGCTGTTCTATGAGATGATGAATGAAGATGTGTTATATAAATCTCTATGAACTGTGCTTGACTATCTTCAGGTTTTACTACTTTGATTGAGACTTCATCGAGTTCATTGCTATGGCTATGAAAAACGATAAATTGTTTAAAAATTATTACTAAAGCGTTCCTAAACTTTTCAACATCAGTATAAAAATCAATACCTTTTGCAGAGCTATCAATATCACAAGCCATATCATTATCATTGAGTTCCGTTTCAAAACTCTCAAAAACACTCTCTAGCATACTACTATCATTACGTACTTCTATCTCCTCTTTAAACAACGATATAAGTTCTCCAAATGTAGTAATAGTTTGATTATGAGTTTTTATCGGTTCTTTAAGTACAAATTCAAAAGGTCTCTTTCCTTCATTAATATGCTCTTTGAGTCCATCAACAGATGACCATCCAAGTTTTAACTCTTTCTCTTCTGACCAGACAGTTGCATCATCTATATTTTTAAATAGAAAGCTTTCTATCTTTTGATACAAATTCGGTGAAAGCTCTTGAAGCTCATTTTTTATACCATCCCATTGTATTTGAACTTTTGAGATAAATGCATCAAAACTCAAACCATCTTTATTTTCACAACTTCCTTCCCATGCATGTGTTGTACATTTTAGAGGAGTATCAAGAGTAAAAAATGTAAGTAGTTTTACTAAATCTTTTGGCTTGTTATTTGGTTTTAAAAAAGTTGGAGAATTTTCGAGAAGTTTCATTAACTCTATTTGTTGAAGGTGTTTAACTCTATCATATAAGCTATCACCATTATCTAGTTCTACATTAACATCAGCACCGTTATTGATAAGGAGTTTAACAACATTCATCAAATTTTTTTCATACGCTATAGAAAGTGCCGTTTGATTTCTGTTATTTTTGATATTTATATCACCACCATGATCTATAAACCGTTGAGTTAGTACGATAGGATCCAATTTATTTTTAAATTTTTCTTGTACTTGATATATTATATTAGATAGCTTTATATTTATGAAATTAGATAACTTTGTAAGTAATTGATGAATATTTTTTTCTCTATCATCTAAAATGAGATTTTCAATTTGTTTTTGAATTTCAAAAATCTTAATATTAGCATCGTGGATAATACTTTGATTTTGATAGAAACTATTTAGGAGTATTTTTTCAATGCTTTTCTCATCATCATCTATATCTAATAATAGCGAAGTTACAAAACTATTATTATCTTCATCTTGTGTATTAATATCTTTATCAGATAAATCTTTTATAAATTGTTGACTACCATTTAGTAATAAAGAAGAAAGTAAATCAAAATCTGAAATTTTTTGAAATTCATTTTGAATAAAATATTCTGCTAATTCTTGATTGTTAAATGCAATAACATATGCCAAATAAGGCATATCCTTGTCTTTTTCAAAATTAATACCATTTCCATTTTCAATAAGTAGCTTTGCGATATCTGTCTTGTCAAATATAATAGCAAATAGCAGTAAACTCGTACCATTAATTTTTTCATTAACATCGGCTCCTTTTTCAATAAGTAGCTTTGCTATATCTGTCTTGTCAAATATAATAGCAAATAGCAGTAAACTCGTACCATTAATTTTTTCATTTGGATCTAAACCATGATTAAGTAGAAATTCTAGTCTGTCTAACTTGTTTTCAAGAACAACAGATATGACAAACTCCTGTTTGCCAAAATATTTAATTATAATTTTTGATAATTTGATATCATTAACAATATCAATATATTCAAATAATGAAACTGCTTGGTCTTCAATTACCAAATGATGATTTACATTATTTTCTAATAATACTTCAATCATTTTGTATTGCTTTCGTAAAAGTGGGAGTAGCAATATATTTTCTTCCTCATTTTGCAAATCTATACCTTGTTCAATCAATAATTTTGCACTTTCACTATTATCTAGAAATATTGCTGCTTTTAAAGCCTTTGTAAGTTCTTTTTTATTTAACTTTTGATTATTTTTGATAACATTTATAAAATCACTTAATTTATCTTGAATAAATTTTGTCTTTTGCATTTTTACTAACCTTTATTTACTTTATATTAAATTATGACGAATTATATTTATAAGTATATCCATATTTTGTCTATATTATTTATTTTACTCAAAATCAAAAGTAGCTTGTTGAGCATTAGCTGAATAAACAATTCTCTTAAATTCTGCCGGAGATTTTACTGCTTTATCTAATAGATCCATTTTTATTAGTGAAACCAAAATCGCACATGTTCTTGCCTGGCAATTAATAGATTTTTTCGGATTAAACTCTATATCACTAAAGGCATCATACTTGAGAAGATTTTTTTTAATGTAGTCTATATGAGGCAAAAGAGCCTTAATGTATATCCAGTCATAAAAAGCACTCTTTGGTTCAAGCTCCCAGGTTATACCTTCAAACTCAAAGCATTGTAAATCTCCTGAAGCCTTAAGCCTCTCATCTCTTTTTGCACTGAGAGAATCTTTGGTATATATGTCATGATAAGGGCCACCATTTTCAAAAACTTTACTCCCTTGAAAAGCGGACTCTATACTAATGATTCCATAATTATCAGTCTCTATCATTAAGTTAAAAGCACTCAGTCTATGTCCGATTTTCTCACTAGATTTAGTTGAGACTTCAAGTATATTTTTATATCCTTTCTCTGCAGCACTTTCATGCAAAGAGGTAATACATTTAGACTTTTGAGAAATTGCAAAACCATTATAATATTCAAAATCTATCTCTACCTCTTTAAACAATTCATTTTTCTCATTTGTTGGTACAAATATTGGTCTCTTAGCCACGATAAACTCCTAGAATATCTTTAATATCAATTTTATCCTGAATCATAATCTCTCCATATTTTGTATCTTTTCTTCTTTGTTGGATTTTAGGATCACTCCAATCTGTTCTACTCCATAAAACATCTAAATCGATATGTTTTACTAAATCATTAATATCACCATAAATTTTTGCTTCCGTTTTATTTGCAACTTGATCTGAAAAAATACTTTTTTTCTTAAATAGAACAGTAGCATCTATCTCCAGCCAAACTGGATTTGGAATCTCGCCATTTCTAGTTTTTACCCACTGCATGGGGTGTTCTTTAATAAAACTAAGATGTACAAACTGGTCTAAGCCTTTTGCTATATCTAAATTATGGCTCAATTCATTTGCACCATAACAAGCAACATTTATCCTACTGTTTATAAGATTACGAAGTGATAAAACCCCGTATTTTTTAATTGATTCAAGATTGCTTAAGTCTGTAAAATGCCAAATTGATTTAATTCCATAATGCTGTAATGTTGCTTGAATGTTCATTGTGCCTTCCTCATATAGTGATGGAAGAATTATAGGAGCTACAATGGACTTATTTTGTCTCTTTTTATTGTTTTAGCAATCAAACTGTTTATAAAAAATAATTAAAATGGAAAAGGATCATCCATAGCATCTATCTCAGACATGACCTTATTATCAACATTTGTTGATGTATTAGATGTTTGGTTTGAAGCTTGTGATGGTATATCTGTATTTGATGAGTGTTGTCTGTTTTGAGTAGATTCATGATTGGCAGTGTTGCTTTTACTGTCTAACATTTGCATAGTCTCTACGGTTACACTGTGTTTAGATCTTTTTTGTCCATTTTGGTCACTCCATTGCTCAAACATGAGTCTTCCTTCAACCAATATCTTAGAACCTTTGCGAAGATACTGATTTGCTACTTCTGCACTTCTGCCAAAAAAGGTTATATCCACAAAACAGACTTCTTCTTTTTGTTCACCTGTATTTGATTTAAACTTTCTACTTGTAGCTATAGCTGTTTTTGCTATTGCCATACCGCTTTGAGAATATCTTATCTCTATATCTCTTGTAAGATTTCCTACCAATATGATTTTGTTATACATTTTCATTTCTCCGTCTGTTTGTGATATAATATTCTTTACTATGGACAGATATTGTCAAGAAAGTTATTTTTATTGCTGAAATACTATGTTGTTTGTATATATGTTCTCATTACAAGATTGATATTTTTCATAAAAACTATGTAACATTATTTTATTTGCTTTTATGTCAATACTAAATTGAGTAATATCAATAATGTGATCTCCTTCATATGTTAGTCCAACTATACCTAAGATTTTGGTGTCATCAAGTGAACTTTCTTGTGATACAGGGAACTTTAATTCTAAAATAGCGTGTTGAGTAAGATAATTTAGTATGTTTGTTTTTCCTCATTTGTATAATGAAGAGATTGTAACAAGAAGAATAGGCATATTATGTATATAAGATATATTTGTTATAGTTTTGAGCAGAAATCTATGAAAGCAAGATACCTTTTTTTCTAATCTCCTCTTTTAAAAGTTCACTTGCACTATTAAGATGTATCAAATCAATTGGCAAATCTAAATCTTTAAGTAAAAGGTATTTAAAAAATTGCACTTTCGCTTTTTTAAAACCATCTTTTGAGATGTTTGCATCAACTGCTATATCAAAATCACCTCCTGCTTTTGCATCATCTGTTCTGCTTCCAAAAAGTATGAGTTTACATACTCCAAAAGCCTCTTGTGAAGCTTTTTGAAACTCATTTTTGAGGTAGTTCGATACTCGCATCATATCTCCTTATAAAGGCAAAAACTTTAAAAACAACATCTTCTAAAAACATAAATTGCTCTACACAATATTTTAGATCATTTAAAACCTCTTGAAATTGCCTGTGTAAAACATTCATACGATTTCCTTTGAAGTATTATAGCAAATATGCTCTTACATCAGTTTCAATCTTCTCTCTCAAAGAATCAGGCGAAACAACTTTCATATGAGGAATCCACTTTTTTACAAGATCTTCTATTTCCATCTCTTGTGTTACCGTAAATGAAAACAATACACTTCCGTCACTCTTTTGCTCTACGATCTTTTGAGAAGGTAAAAATTGTTTCATCTTGAAATATTTTGCTTTCTTTGGGCTTACTTCTACCACTACCTCTATAAAGTGTCTTCTAAAAGATGGCGTATATTTGGGGTAGGGGGTTTGTATGGTTTTTACAAAGTCAACTATATCTGGATTATGATGAAATGTTTTTTTATGAAGCACAATATCTGTAATGTTTGTAACTCTAAAAATACTAAAAGGATATGCTTCATTTGCATTTTCACCTACAAGGTAAAAGTTTTCATTGATAAAGAGAATTTTATAAGGTTTGAGCTCATAGTTGTTCTCTCCTTTTGCTTCTTGTTGTGTGAGAGTGACATACTGCTTGTATGTAATTGCTCTCTCCATCTCACGCAGGAGTTTGACATCCTGCTTTTTTGTTTCAAAAGGTTTGGTAATAAACTCATAACACTCTTTAGATTTTTGAATTTTTGTATTGATAATTTTCTTATCATTCTCATCTATATTTAAACTCTCTAAAATATTGTTTCTTTGTGCAATGTTAAAAGTCTGCACCATTAACGCTAAGGTGTCTTGATCTAAAAAGTTATTAAAGACCTCTTTTGTTATCGCTTTATAACACCCCTTTTCACCCTTACCACCACGAAT
>Ga0256837_1000902_pt1 | contig 22366 bp, 24 predicted proteins | sample 4562384metaG_FD_185976 | JGI IMG/M metagenome (GOLD analysis project Ga0256837, IMG submission 185976) | Hydrothermal vent microbial communities from Guaymas Basin, Mexico - 4561-384 | ecosystem: Environmental > Aquatic > Marine > Hydrothermal vents | place: Mexico: Guaymas Basin | collected...
TCTTATAGAAACATCTAAATCACCTGCATCACTTGTGATATATGTTGTATCTTCTGTCCAGCTTCCATCAAAATTATATTCTAATTTAATAGTTCCTAAAGAATCAAAAATTAATTCATCCCAATAATCTCTATTATGAAAATATAATTTATCGTCAACAGTATAAGTATATTCATTTGTATTATTATTAATAGGTTCTAGCACATTTCCAGAAATAATAGGAGAAGGTAGTATCCAATCTGAACAATCTAAAGATTCTTGAGGTTTTAAATATATATCATTAATATATGTATCAGAACCATCTAATTCAAATACATAGAAAGCAAATTCGTCATGATTTCCAGTTCTTTCAGAATTATCCGTAGTCCAAGCAGATACTAATACATATTCTGTAGGTTCATTATTAATTTTAATTTCAGGTTCTTGAGTAAGCCATGAACCATCACCTAAGTTTAAGTTGTAATCTCCATCTTCTGTAGAACGGATATCTGTATCCCATTGTTTATCTGTAGAATTATAATATAAACATTGTATATAAGCATCTACTACTTCATTATTAGAATTATATACCGTACCAGCTACTGCTATATTTAAAGACAAATTAAATACTCCATTCTATTGTAAATGTAAAATCGGCTTTTGATTTAATCCAAAAACCAACAATTTCTTTCTTAATAGTATCTGTACTTGCATCGTCATTTTCATCAACATATACCAATGGAAAATTGTGTTCTGAAGTTTCTTTCGTAAAACCAGGAATATAATTCCAGAATGTTTCATTAGAATCTCCTACCATTGCATTAGCTACTTGAATTAAATTTGTTATATCCGTATCATATCTATCTTCTAATTGTTTAACTATACAATTATAGAAATTACTAGGGTTTTCAGAAGCATTTACAAAAGTATGATTTTCAGAATCCCAAACTCTATTTTCTAAAGGAAATGCTAATATTTGCCATTTTCCTGCTTCCACTTCAACCGTACCATGACCAGAGAATGTATCTGGGTCTTCTGGTGTTGTATCTTCACCACATGTTTCAAATAAAACATCATAAAATCTATCAACAGAACTTGTATCGTCTGCAGTATCTGTTGCATACTCAGTTAATTTAAATTGGCCTTCTTGTGAATATATCCATTCAAATACCGGATTATCTTCAACATAACTTAATTCTTCCCATTCTGGGTCGCCATCGGAATCAACTGTTCTAACGACATTATCTGGGTCAGAATCATCAACAACTATAATAGAGTTTATATTAAAATATAATCGCCAATCTATCTTTAAACTTTGTGGGTCAGTATCTTCTGCATCCGTTGAACAAGATGTAAAAATGTGTTTCGGTGTACATATACCAGATGAAGATATAGTGTTACAAACTTGTGGGGGTATATTTGTTTTTGTGATAGTTTTTGTAATGGAATTTGTTTTAATTTCCCAACCAGTAAAATACCTTACGGTTTGTGTTATATCTTGTTCTACTGGTGTAGGTAGTACTTGTTGAACAGTTTCATCTTCTTGTTTATTTAATTCTTCGGATACTGTGAAATTATAATCTACACCGTCTGTTTCAACTACATCAAAAGGGTCATCTATACCAGGAATTATATCTGTAGTTTCTAATATAGTAGGTTCTTCTGGATTTGTTGAAAAATCTGGAGTAATTGTATATTCTATCCAAGTTAAAGATTTATCTAATACATAATTATATAATTTACCTGTTCCATCATCTATAACCAATGTTTGTGTTATCTTTTTTGTACCAGGACAATCACTTATATGTTGAAAATTATCTGTATATATATCCGATGAATAATCCATATAATTCTCCTAGTTTTTATGTATTTATAAATAGATATATAGGAGAAATAAATGTTAAAAAGATTTAAACCAAACGAATCAACAGATGGAACAACTACATTCTCATTACCTGATGATTATGTTGGTGGTGGAATATCTGTTTTTGTTAATGGTGTAATATATAATACTAGAGATGAAGATTCTCATCCATTTGGTTACACTTTAGATGAAGATGATAAAACATTTACTTTTTACATTGCTTTACAAGCAGATGATACTATATATGTATTATATGATTCTGATGGAAGTTCTGACGATGCTAGTGATTATTCTGGCACCGGTTTAATGAGGTTGCAACCCGGATATAATTTAGTTTCCTATCAAGGATTACATCAAGCACATTGGGATAAAGATAATCATGAAGTTGATTATGACCAGAATATATTAGCTTGTGTTCAGAATTTAATAATAGACCAAATTGATGATATTTATGGAAGTGCAGAAGCTATTATAAGAGAAATTCAAACTTTTGAAACGGATACCGGTAAATACAGAACTTTTAAATTAGGTACAACATCTCCTGCTTGGTGTGGGGATGCAGAACATATTACTAATTCTGATTTATATAGAGAAGAAGAAGAGTATGAATATGGCGACCCTGATGATAATAATTATGTTGTTTATAATCCAAATAATTTTTCACTAAGTAACTGTACTATGGATGCAGATTTTAATTTAATATCATTAGATACAGATAATAGCATAGAGGATTTACCAAGTGGGTTAAGAACTGGTATTATTGTTTATATTTATGAAGATGCAGACTTATCTTCAACGGATGATAGATTAGAAATTTGGTTTTAGGATAATATATGGCTTCTTTAAATTATGATATATCTATAAATGCTATTGATGAAGCAGGTGATAACTTAGCAGATGTTAAGGTTCATGCTTATTTCTATAAAGTTAATGATAATTCTTCTGATAGTGTTTGGGATGAAGAAATTCGTTTAACAGCTGGTAATGGTGCAGTTTCTTTCAACCTTGGTGATGATTCTTTTTTAACTTCAGAAGGAAAAATTGATGATGGTGATATGATACTTATAACTGCTTGGTTAACGGATAATACAGATACCAGCATTGATGATAAAACAAGCAAAACTGAAGATACTATAACTAGGTGTGTTAATATACTTCATACCGTAGACACCAGCTCTACTACTTGGGACGAGGAAATAACGGTATTAGAAATACAAAGGCCTATATGTGATATAGATATACCGGAAGTAACATTAACAGGGCATGAATTTACAATTACTAATAATTCTACTATAAGTACAGGGCCATTCTCTGCTAATGATAGGGATGATTTATATCAAAAATTAACACATTATTCTCAAGATTTGTTCTTAGGTAGAGAAATTAAAGAAACAAATTATGATTTAGGTGAGGATAATACTACATTAGATGGTATTACTGATAGAACTTATTCATATATTGATGCTGGCGATTATTCTAATATTGTAACTGTTTATAACTATTTAGGATATGCTTGTGCAGTTCAACTTGACCAACATATCTTATATAATCAACCAACTATAAGTTTTGATTATACTTTCACAAAATTATTAAATACAGATGAGCATATAGGGGTAGGTAATGATGATGAGTTAAGTACAATTCAAGAATCTACAACAAATTATGGTGATACTTGGGAACAGTTAAATGCTACATTTGATTGGAGTATTACAGATAAGAATCAAGATGATTCAGATAATTCTGATGAATATCTTGGTGAAAATGAGGATTATGTTCTAAAAAAATTATTCAACACATCTTCCTTAGATAATACTAAAACACTTACATTAACAATTAATTGGAATGATGGATTTGACGACCATCAAGAAACACTCTCTAAAAATCCTTATTTAGATATATATGATTTAGAATTAGATTTTGATTGGATTACTTCAAAAGAATATAAAGAAACAAATTACATTCCTATTGGGGATGATGATTTAGTGCATATAGATAATTTAACTAAAGATTCTGCATCACAAAATTATAATTCAGAAGAGCAATGGAATACTATTACATATGTTGTTACAAAATTGAAAAATGATGGTTCTGATGATAATGAAACATTTGATTATAACTCTACAGATGATACCTTTACAGAATCACCTGAATTTTATATAAAACATTTACACGATTCTGATAATCCTGCTACTGTAGATTTAAATATAAATTATTGGGATGGTTATAAGGATATTGATGAAACTCTTTCTAAAGATATAATTACAGATTATTATCATATTACACATGAATTTCATTGGGAGTCTATATATGGAAGTAATAAGATAATTGTTCATGACGAAGATGAAGTTACTTTAGTAAATGATACTACATTTGGACCATTGTCAACATCTATTACAAAAATGACTTATGATATTCAAAAGGACAAATATGCATCGTATGATGATGACACTATAGAAGATGATAGCGAATTTGTAGAATTAGAAGATTTATCCGATACTTCTTTTTATGTAAGAGCACCTCAAACATTATCTGTAGAAAATGTAATATATTATTATGATGGTTATGATGATGTATCTAGTACTTTATCTAAAGATATTACATCTGAAGTTTTAGAACCAATTATAGATTTTTCTTGGGAAACCAGAAATGGAACAGATACTTATGCAGAAGGTAGGGATGATGATGTTATTTTAAGTAATACATCTGTACTATTAGATTCTTATGATACAGGTTATGATAATAATTCATCTAGACAAATTTCTTTAGAATATACTGTAGATAATAACATATTAGCAGGTGGTTTTAAAAGTTTATATGATATAGGTGGAGAAAAATATGATGCAGATGAAACAAATACAGATGTTTTAACTTCGGAAGCAAATAAAACTAATCAAGTTAACTTTTGGTCAGAAGGTTCTAAGAATATCAATTTGATTTTGTATTATAATGATGGTTATTTAAATGTAAATACTAATTTAGATAAAAGTATAGATGCTAATCCATATTCGGATTTAGAACCAAATGCTATATACAGTAATAATATACCAGATAGAAATTCAGATGTTAAATTTATAGATGATTCTACTAATAATGAAAATAGAATAATTAATGAAGATTGGACATTAACAGATAGATATTCTGATTTATCGATGACTTATGATTCCAGAGGGGAGGATAATTTACAATTTTATCCTGAAATAGATAGAGAAACAGAGATATCTACTAATATTAACTCTAATGAGAACCATACATTAACTCAATACATTAGATGGGATAATGGATTTAAAGAAGTTAATTTTGAACCAGAATATACAATTAGTACACTAGAATATACATTAGAACCTGAATTAAATTATATTCAAAAATATGTAACGGGACCTGAGATTATATTTAATGATGCTACAGATTTTGAAAATAAACTAAAATATAATTTAATTATAACAGATGAAGATAATGATGGTAATGATACATCAGAAACATTCAATGATATAGGGGTTGATGATACACAACAATATGTATATAAATCTGTATCTAATTCACCTTTCGATGATGATGAATATAATAAAAATGTAAACTTAAATGTATATTATGATAATGGGTGGGATGAATCTCAACACGATAAAGATTTTTTAATTAATGTTAAACCAAATAGAATTACACAAGATTTTATTATAGAAGCATTACGACATGATGCAGATACAGTTACTGATGAATTTACAATTACTGGTAATAATCCATTTAAATTCTATGATAACTCTACAACATTAAGAATTGACGATGATTCCGAATTAGATTATTCGTTTATTAATTCTGTTAATTATAATATTGAAGATTGTGAAGAATAAAAGCTTTTATGTAATCCTTTCTATATAAGTTCTGTAAGAAAAATAGATAGATAGATGAATTATGGTAATTCGTTTTTGAAACTCTTTTTTAAAAAATTAATTTAAAAGCTTTTATGTAATCCTTTCTATATAAGCATCGGTAGAATTTCAATAGAAAAATAGATAGAAATTTAGGTAGAAATTAAATTTCTACCATTCATCAGATTCGCAATTATCCTCAGTTCTAAGTATTTTATGAAAAATACAATCCATTCTAATTAATTCTTTTAATTCTTTTGATGTACTAATTACTTCGGCTACATCTTCAATTCTGTAAGAATAAACATCACAAAAATCTAATATATATGATAATAAACTTCCTGGTTGTTTTTTACCTAAATAATTTCGTAATTCTTCTTGAATTCTATCAAAATCCTCTTCATTAAACTCTGTATAAATTTCATCTTTGTAATTAAGCATCCTTATCCTTTCTAAGTAAATTAAAATTACTTGTAATAAAATATTTTTTTAATTCGTTATATTCATCTAAAGAAATTAAATAATCTGATGGAATATAAATTACAATTTTATCTTCCTCTTTAATTTTATAGCTATCAATATCTAAATTTGTTAATTCTTCTAATAAACTATTAGGTATATAGTCTATGTAGAATTCATGCTTAATTCTTTTTTCCTCAAAATCTAAATCCGTTTCATATTCAGATGAATTATTTTTATTATAATCTTGAATTTGTAATTGATGATTAACAATTTCCATCGATACTTGATTTTGCATATCGGTTAATTCTTTTTTCTTTGTATTAATAATATATATAACACTATTATGAATAATTTGACTTATATATGCAAACGCATTTACTTTATAACCTGACCTTTTTGAAATCATGGTATGGTCAAAATTATGCAAGTATTTTAATATTTTATGTACCGCATCACTATACATTTCGTCTCGATAAGTGTATCCGGAGAAATTTGGTTTTGTTAGAATTTTTGAAATCATTAATAAGATTATATTGCCAAAATTCTCATAACTAGCTTCGTCTATTTTTGTTTGTTCTGATAATTCTATAGCCTTTTCTTTTATTTTGTTTTTAATTCTGTTTTTTCTTTGATTTTCTTCTGGTGTATATTTTTTATTATTAATTTTATTAAATAGAATTGCATATTTGTTTATTTTGTTATTGTTCTTTATAGATAATTTGCCATTATTTAAATTTCTGTTTTTTATACGAATTAATAAACACTTTAATTCTAATTCGGAAGTATAATTATGTTTTTGTCTTTTTTTCATTTATATCCTTTTCTATAACATTATTATACTTTATAAATACTTAAAAGTAAAACAAAATTTAAGGATTATATTTATGAGGAATTATTCTGAAAAATCTAATTATATGTGTGGTTCAAGCGAATTAGATTTATTACCGTTTTATGTGCAATCCTTAAATATACCTGGTATAACATTCACATTACCGGAAATTGGTGGTAGATTTGGTACAAAAATTAATTTAAGTTCAGATAATGTTCAATATAATTCATTAAGTTTACAGATAATTTTGGACGAGGATTATCAAATATATAAAGATATTACTAAAATTATATTTAATCATCTGGATGTAGAAAAAGGTTCTTTTGCAGAATTTAGTTTTGATTTTTGGGTACAAGTTACGGATTCGTTAGGTAGAAGTGTTATGAAGATAGAGTATTATAATTGTAAAATAGAATCCTTAGGAGATTTAGAATTAGATTCTATGGACGATTCTACAGAATCTAGTTTTTCCTTAGACTTACAATTTGATTATTATAAAATCTTTTATGGTGATTCTGAAGTACCATCATTAGCTGTTTAAACAATAATATCTAATGCAGAAGCATCAACTCTATGTCTTTTTGTAGTTAACCCATAACTTTCCATTGTAGATAATGCTTCATTCAGAGTTTCTAATATAGTTTTCATAGTAGCTTCATTACTCTCTAATTCTTTTTTTAGCTTAGTATTCTCTAATTCTAATTTAGTGTTATCTATAGCTAGTTTTGATGTTTCTTTAGCTAAATTAAGTCGTTCTTTCTCTAATTCTTTTATTTTATCAACTTTATCTTGAAACCTTTCTAATACAAGTTCCCATTGGTTGTTTTCCATTTCTACCATCTTCTATCCTTCTTCTTATATGTAATATTGTAACTAAATAAATCTTAGTCTTCTATTAAATAAGGTTCTTTATTATAATGACATTGAACATAATTATTATCTATATCTGGTGAAAATACTATTTTTCCTAATTTATTTCTGAATGGAGTTTTTCTGTAATGTTTTTGGTTTGTATGAAAATGCCCACAATGAATTCCATATTTTATATCTATAGTATTCCATAAATGTTCAAGAAACTCTGCTGTAGGGTCTTTGAATTTATCTTTTGTATTTTCATTATAGTGAATAAACTGTTCTATCATAGATTGTGGCATTGTATGAGAAAATATATAGTCTATTGTTTCATAGGTTTCTAGATTATCTAGAGTATTATCTATATCTTTTTGTGTTATTGTTTCTTGTCTCCACCATGATATACCTTCTGTTCTATATAAAGCATCTGTAGATTTAGCTCCACAAATTGTTAGTATTTTAAAATTATTAATTGTATAAATTTCACCGGTAATAGCTAAATATATAGGTCCTTTCTCTGTATTAAGAACTCTTACTTTTGCATTAAATTTAGTTTCTATTGGGAGAGATTCTATAATATCCCAATTTTCATGATTACCTGGGACTACTAATAAAGTATAATTTCTGGATGCCCACCATTCTTGCCAATATCTATCCTGTTTATAGTATTTGTGTTCTTTATGATACCAAATATCCCCAAAATCCCTTAATTGTATTAGAATGTCATCTTTTGTTAATTCTTTTTGTTCTGGCCAATTTTTAGTATTTAATTGTTTTCTTTCATTATTAGCATTTGAATGGATATCCCCAACAACATATAATTTATTGCTATTATTGTTCATAAAATACCCCGGTATTATAATCGTAAACTTGATTATCTATATATACATCGGGTTTATTGTACCAAGTTAAATATGAATTTTTATTTAAATGTTTATAACCATCGATATAATTTCCTTTTATTAATTCTGGTAATTCTTTTTTTAAACAAGGATAGAATATTACACTTTCAGTTTTTTTAACAAATTCATCGGAAAATACAACATAATCTATACCATACGAATTAATAATATCTATAATTATATCAGGATAATTGAAAGCTACTTGATATATATTGTTTATAGATAAATTAAATTCTTGACTTACAACAGATATAGGAAGTTTATTTGTTAAATTTAAGAATGTATGATTGTTTATTGCTTGTTTATACTTTTTTGGGACTTCTGCATTTCTATTTAAAAAATAATGTGTATTATATTGAATAATATCATTAGTTTCCGATTTATCTTGTTTTAAAAAATGAATATGTGGGGCGGATGTGTTTGTAATTACTCTTAATTCGTTTACGGATATATAATTTTTTGGTAAAAACATTTAAACTCTTTTCTGTTAATTTTGTATAATTATATATAATTGACTCTTAAATTATGATTAAAGTTTAAATGTTTTGTTATTACTAAATAATTCTAGATATTTTACCAAATAACATCATCTAATTCTTTTACTGATGTAGCTGTACTCGCTTGTGTTTTTAATTCTTGATATTTTATAAAATTAAATTGATTTCTTTCTAAAATAGCATAACTTAACCCTTGTAATTCTTCAAATGTTATAGCTATAGGATTATTCTCTTTATCTAACCAAAAGAAATTATCAGGAACAGAACCGGAACTTAGTACAGATACTATTAAATTTTGTGAATATTCATCTGCTTGAAATGTTGTATTCATATAACTAATGTCTTTTAAATTAGATTTAGAATAATCTACTTTTAATAATTCTAATTTTTTATTAATTTCATAAGGCATATTCACAATTATCTCTTCCAATTCAGAATCCCAAATTAATTTGGTGCTTGAATTATATTTTGGTAGTTCTTTATCGTACATGAACCATCCTTCTGCTTCCATTTCCGGTGTAGAAACTACACCGCCTAATAAAACATCTTGCCCTAAAACTTTAATATATTTCATTATGTTTCCTTTATATATTATATCTATATTTTGTGAAGTTTGCTTCTGCAGGATAACCTACATCTCGTTCAGTATAATTAATTAATGTTTTTTCTACATTATTACCCCAACCAAATAAGTGTTTACCATCTTCGCTAATTGCTACTGTTGTTCTATCTGAAGTTGATGAATTTATTAATTTAACTTCACTAATATTATAATCTTTCAATCCAGGAACTTCTGTATAAACATTTGCTGTAGATGTTCCACCAACCCCAAGAACACCAGATTTATTTCTACCAGTTGCCATAACTGTCCCATCAGTCATTCTTATGAAACTTGAACCATACCATGAGTATCTATCTCCATCTAAACCTTTTCTTAATAGTAATTTATCTACACCAGAAATTATCAATTCAGGTGTTTCAATGTGTTTATTAGAACCATCACCCGCAGCAGATGTACCATTATATCCCCATTTATATAAATCTCCATTATCAAGTAAAACTGCAATAGGACCAAGTTCTGCTTCTATTACAGCTTGTTTAATTATAGGGTCACCTGATTCTGTAGAAAATGTTAAATAAGGTGTAGATGTATTATCTGTGGTTCCATCTCCTATTTGATTATGGGTGTTATTTCCACACATTCTTACCTCAGAAACATCACCATCACTTAAATGTATAATTGAACATTGGTTATAATATGTATCATCATCAGCAGAGTTATACCTAGTGCATGTGGCTTCTGCATATATTATTGGTAAATTATTAGGATTCCATTCATCAGTCAAATCTGTAAATACTGTTAAATCTGTAGTAGTTCCATCCCCTGCTTGCCCCATATTATTTTTACCAGAAAAATAATATTTTGTACCATCAGTAATAATTGAAGCATCCTTAGATAACCATATCTTACAATCTTCACTTACCGTAACATCTGCTTGTACCCAAACATGAGAATCGTCTGTACTATCTATACCTAACTGTCCATCACCATTATCACCTACACCCCAAATTGTACCATCTGTTTTCTGAATAATCATGTGGTCATGACTTGATATACGTCCTTCTCTATATTTTTCAGGAAGTTTTAAAACATCTGTAGCAGTAAGAATTGGTAAGTATTTGTGAGAAGTGTCATCGGTACCAGCTTGTCCGGAACTGTTTTGCCCTGTAAAAAATAATTGATTTTTATCATCAAGCATATATAACGATTCGCTAGCAAAAATAAAATCTACAATTTTTCCTGCAAATCCAGGGAGCTTTATCTGTTCTTCCATTTCAAGAAGACCTATAAAAGGGGATGTATTATAATTATTTATTGGTTGATATGTTTGTACCTGCCAAGTACCACCATCTCCACAAGAAAAATACATTTCACCATTTCTAGTTAAAAATGCAAAAGAAGATTGTCCAGAATCTATTTTTATAATATCATAATTACTATGTTTATTTGGTATTAAATTGTCTACATAATCTTTTCTTGTTAAGTGGTCATTTCTTGTTGGGGGCACAGGTGTAGATATAACCCCTTTAAAATCAACCCTTGTTGTACCATCTGCAATAGTGAAAAGATCATTTCCAGATGAATTTCTTAATACCAAGTGTCCTGAACTAACTTTACCTAAAGACCATTTAATAGTGCCATCACTCATTGCAAAATTAAGAGGTTGTAAGCTATTACTTGCAATAGTTAACCCCCCACTCATAGTATCACCAGTCTTAGAAACTTTCCCATCAATATCTAAATCTAACTGAGCATACGAAACTGTACTAGTATCTCCTGCATTTTGAACTTTAGTAAGTCTATTATCATTTTTATTAATTATTGTAGCCATTAATTACCCTTTATTGCTCTATTATTGCTCTACTAGTACAATAGTACCATCATCTACAGTTAATTGATATTTTGTACTTGTAGATTTATCTGTTAAAATATGATTCCCATCCAAATCATGTTCTAAATTCAATCTATCTTTATTATCAAAACTTAAATCAACATACCCATATTGTTGTTCGAAAACAATACTATCATCAGTTTTTAAGTCTACCAACCATTTTATAGTTGTGTTATTTATTTCTTCATAATCAACACCTATAAACATTCTAAGTCTATTTACATAAATCATTAATGATTTACCATCTGTATCATAAGCTTTATTATTAGGTATAGTGTATTCTGTACCAGCACTAATATCTGAAGATAAAACAACTGTTTCAAATAATTTTGTATTGCTTGTATAAGTTAATCCTTCTGTATTAAACAATACACCATAATTTTCTAAAACACCATCACCATTCCATGTAAATTTCAAATATATATCAGAAATAGGGTCTAATCCTGTTTCAGTATTTAAAACAATTCTTTTATTATCTGGTAATGTCGTCCAATTAGAATTATCTGAGCTATATTCAACAGTAATATTATCTTCAGGATTCACCCAATAAACAAGTAAATCACTTAATAATTCAGAATTATCACTTAATAAATTTTCTGTAGTTAAAGTATTATCGGAAACACCAGTAACATTAGTTTTAGAACTTGAAAAAGTGGCATCTGTACTTTGAATAAAATCTTTATTAGCAAATATATCATAAAAAGCATCTTGATAATGAGAATTATCTAATAGCAATTGATATATAATATCTTCAGAATTTCCTCCTCCACCGGCAGCAGATATTTCGACAAGTTCCCAATAATCGGAGTTTTCTTGAGGATAGTTATCTGAAGTTGATGTATGAGCCTGTAATGATTTATAATTAACACCATTATAACTTACATATATACAAACATCATATTCTACATCTTCTGCCCAAGCTGTCGGAACACCACCGGTAAGAATATCTACAACGGAAGTAACTTCTATTAACTCTTCTTTTAATTTAACTGGTGCTTTAGCTAATGCAACTTCATCAGGGATATCACCATTTCTTAACAGATAATCGTCTTTAAAAGTTTGTAAATCTGTTGTACAATTCATCTTAATTCCTTATTCTTATTTAACATTATTTATAAACATTAAAATGAGATTTTCCAAATGATACGAATTAAAACAGATGAATCTTTAATTTTAGCTTTAAAAGTTTTCATAGAAAAAATATCTGGACCTGCATATAGAGCAGCTTCAGTATATATAACAGAATCGCCATTATTTCCTGAATTATTCGCTAAATCTACAGTATATGTAATTTCATGACTAGACTGTAAGAAAGAAACAGTAGTATCTCCATCATCTGGGTCTACAACATCAACACAATCATCGGAAGTTGTACCAGGTGAAGTAAATGTAATAGGATATATAAAATCATCCGATTCTTCTGCAAATAATTCTGTTCTTGTGCTAACAAATCCTTCATTTGGGCCTTTAGGTGTTAAAATATCACCATCTACATGACCTTTAGTCCCTAGCACAATCTTATCAATAGATTTTCTATCTGCAAGAAACCCAATATTATCAGCCATAACATTTCTGGCACTTTCCATAATCATATTAGGGTCTTCATAAGTATCTAAAATATTACCATCTTTATCAATAGTTAATAATGTGAAATGCCCTTTTAATTCTCTAGGTTGTACCATATAATCTTTCATTTAATTACCTTATTTTTTTGTAATATTTATATAATTAAAAACTTAATCTAGGTAACCCTGACATAATTCTAGATTCATCTATATTAAGAATTTCTTTAGGTCTTAAATTTCCCAGATAACTTTCTGCAGCTTCCCAAACCTTAGCAGTCCATATTAATAAAGCTAATGACTGTTCTTGATATTTATTAGGGTATCCTATATACTTAGCACATGAATCTATATTATCATAACCATAAGATTGTGCAATATTATCCAGATTTTTTTGTATTGTTTGTTTTGTACTTATAATTTTATTATTTACCGCTAATTCAAAAGCTTTAGCTTCTTCCAATAATGTTTCCATTTGTTCTATTTCAGACATTTAATCTCCTATTCATGTATTTCAAATTCTATATCATCTTGCACATTTTTATTATCAGTTAACCAATACATATCAGAAGTATCTAAATATATATGTTCTTGTGAATAATATATAGCAACCCTTGCTGTTTTTTCTTCAAAAATATTTCCAAGTGTACTTGAATCACCTTTATCTAAATATTCGGAATTCAATTCATATAATGTTCTATCACCACCAACTTGAAATGCAAAATCTTGCGAGATTCTGTAATAGTCGGAATCTTCTCTATTACCATTATTATTTTCTTTAATATGAGCTATTTCAAAATCTTTTTCAAACTTAGTCTCATCTAAAGTTAATATTTTTTCAGCATAATCATATTTTAAATATAACGAACAATGTTCTGTATATGTTTTTATAGTGTTATCATCAGAATCTTTATAATTTACTTCAATAGGGTTAAAGTATTGTTCAACATAAGTACCGTCTTCAAATATAACTTTATTGTATTTAGATTCATTTCTATCTTCCAAATCTAATGTATCTGGTACTTTATTTGTAAATACAGTCACATACTCATCATAATATTCCTCAGTGTATTCTTCACCAGTGTCCGGGTTTATTCTTGTAAGAAATTCTTCTTTTACATTAGTATCATCGCCATCCGGTGTAAATATATCAAAATAACCAGTCAAACATCTTACTTCAACATTATATATATTATATTGGTATTCTATATTAAATAAATCCGATATTATAACTTTTAGAATTTGGTCGTAAATATACGCCCAACCTAACGGGTGAGCTACGGGCTTAACCATACCTTCGTAAATTTCTTTATATAATGAACCTTCAATTTTAAATTGAAATGGTGCAGATTCTGTTAATTGAAAATTACCTTTATCTCCTACTGTTGTATCTAAATTTTCTATAAGATTGTATATATACTCTATAGCTAATTTAGTACCTTTTTTCTGTTTAAATTCTTTTGAAGTTAAAAAGTATTCATCATTTAGTGTTTTAGTAATATCACCAATAAAATCCTTTTGTATAACTTCCCCACCATATATCTCATTAACAGAATCTATTTTTTCTTGTATAACTCTAGAAGTTTGTGCATCGGTGAAAATTCTGTATAAATCTTCTTGATAAACTTTTAATAATTCTTCCCTAATAACTTTTTTTTCTTGTTTATAAACATCGGCAATATTTACAGATATACTAGATTGTTCATTTAAAACTTCCGTAAATATATCCATAGCATCTTGCGCCACTTTAATGTCTTTTATATTTTCCGGTGTAATTGATTGAAATATCTTATTTAACATTTAATATACCTTATATAAATTGTACAGTTTTTAATCTTGGTATTACATTTTGTTTTACTCTGAAGTTTGGTGAAAAATAATTATAATTTAATTTTACAGTATTATCGAATAAAGATTTTGTTAATGGTGAATCTGCATACACATCATCTGGTGCACCTGTATCATCTTGAATATATAATTTTATTATAATATATTTTCTATAATCATTAAACAGATAATATCTTCCTGCTATAGATGTCCCAGGATTATTTTTATCCCTTGTATCAAATCTAATAGGTGCTTCTATTAAAGTTAAATCTTTTGCATTTTCTGTTAAACCTGTCCAATCAACATATAAATTATTTGTACCATCAACTAAATTAGTATCAAGATTTGGTAAATACTCTGGTAATAAATCAGTACCATCAAAATACTTTTCAAATGGTATATTAAAATTTACAATACATTCATAATTATCTTTATTTTCTTTTTCTGCAAAAATAGTTTTAGAGTTTAAAATTAAATATGTTTTTACAGTATTGTTAAAACCGGTAATATCGGATAAATCTGTATCAATTCTTTTCTCTAATGAACTATGGAAATATTCAAAATTAAATTGTTCTGCTCCGGTTGTTGTATTTTTAAAATAATTATCTATAACATTAAAAATATCGTTATTAATATCTGATTTAGAAGTTTTAATATTATATTTGAGAATTTGAATTGTATATTCGAAATCTAAATATAAAGGATGTCTATTATGAAATTCTAATGTAGGGATTTTGTATTCGTCTAGAACATCAAATACACCCTTTTGAATTAAATTACCATTAGAATCATATATAGTAGAACGAATTTCTTCATCTTCTAAATACCAATTTGTTAATGAATATGCATCATCTAGATTAAATAAAGTATTAAATTCATCTGATGTAAAATTTCTTACTTTATTGCTTGGTGTAAAGCTAAACCATATATGACCAGGAATTTTAGGATGTTCATCATCACCGCCCCAAACTTCAGAATCTAATATAGAGCTTTGTCTATTACAAATAGAAGTATAATCTACTTTTGTAACAGCTCTATTAGCACTATTATGAAACATTGGCGCATTAATTTTAATAGACTCTATGGATTCTTCAGTTGTACCTTGTCTTGATAATTCAAATTTTTGAATTTCCGCATCTAAATCTGTGCTAGGTATATCCAACATTTCACCTTTTGTACCGTTTGATACTAATACATTTATTTCTACAATAGTACCAACTCTAATACCTTGTCCTACACCAGCTAAAGTAAAGTAAATTCTAGGAGTTCTTAATTCTATATTATCTAATCTAATATACTCTTTATCTAGTGCGGAATCTTTATCAATCATAAATTTATCTGATTTTTTCCAAGGTTCAGATGATATTAACATACCATTTTCATCATAGTATGTTAAGAATGTTTCTAATCCGTCTTCTTCTACATCTATATAAGGTATATCTATATAATATTGTGGTATATTTTCACCATCAACATTTATTGTACCTGTGGTTATTTTTAAAACATCTGGTTCATCATTAAATTTATGCAGAATACCTTCTTTAACTTCAATAACTTTAGTTCGTTCTTCTATTGTTGTCGCATTTTGAATTTCAATATCGTCATCTAAATAATAATATGTGTAATTACCAGATTTAAATTCTGTATATTTTGGAATCCTTGAATTACCTTCAGGCATTAATAATGTTAATTTATATTTGTATGAAGAAATATGGGAAATTTCATATCCTAAAATTCTAGCATCATTTAATACATTATTTCTTTTTCTTGCTAAAGGCAGAATTAACTCATTAATATTAACAGCAGTATTTGTATTTAACATAGATACCATATATGACATTGCTGTAATTAGTTGTGCTGTATTAGAGCCTTCATATATACTATCATATCCTTTTTCTATAAATTTATCTTCAACGAATTTATATACTTCGTCAAAATTAAATGGTATAGTTTCTGTAATTTCTGTTAAATCTGCCATTAAACTTCCTTAGTTTATTTTTATATTTGTACTAGCTTCCATATAGGTATTTAGGTTAAAGTATTTATATTTAATATTTGCTATAATTCTATTATATTCTGGTTGTTCTGTTACAGTTATTTTTACTATATTAATTCTAGGTTCAAATTTATGTAATGCTCTTTCAATTTCATTTTTTAGTAAAGATACTGTAATATGGTCTAATGTGGAAAAAACAATATTCATTAATTCTGAACCAAATTCCGGTTTACCTGGAACTGAACCTATTCTTGTCAATAATATATTTTTAATAGAATTATTAATTGCTAATTCGTCTTTATTTGTTTTTTCTACTGTTGTTAAATCTGTATAAACTGCCATTTTATTACCTTATATTTGAACTAATTTTACAATATATTCTAAATTTGCTGATGTATCTTTCCCATCGTCATTTGTTTCTTCTTCTGGGTCTGGGAGGTCTTCTATAATCAACCATTCTTGTGCTTCTTGCAATTCTTTTATTTTATTACATAAGTCTTCATGCAATTCCGGTCCAACATTATTATCATCCATAAAGGTTTTTAATTCATCTTTAAATGAATTTCGTGTAACTGTAATTGTACTATTATCACCAATAACATTCATTTGTTGATATGTACAGGAGTTCCAAAAATCATCAATACCTGTACTAAATTCTTCTGATTTAATAACTGGTGGATTATTGTAATCATACGGCTTTGTATTGTCCCAAGTAATAATATAATTAATTAAATTATAATTCATATCATAATTTAAAGGAATTATAACATCATCTTCAGATTCCGGATACCCTTCTGAACCATCTACATCATCACCATAAGTCATAATTAAAGACCCTGGAACTAATTGAAATTCATAATTTAAAGTTTCTTTATAAACATCTTTATATAATTGACCATTTGTAGGATATGGTTTTTGCCTTCTTGTTCTTGTATCATTTGGATTTGGCGGAGGTACACCTGCATCGCCACTATAATTAATTATTGGTGGAATAACAGGGTCTCCTTGTATTTTTGTATCTTTAAATTCTGAGCAAGTCATTAATTCACCTTAGTATTTTCTATAGAGTTTATAGTAAAGTTTTCATAATTCAAATCTTTAGATAATTCAGTATAAACAGTACCGTCTTCATTATAGATTATTTTAGTTATATTTGTTAAAGTTCCATTTGTAAATTCAAATGTACTTTTTGCTAATAAATTATCTAGATTAGAATTATCATAAGTTTCTATTTCTGTTAATACACCATCTGTAAAATTAAATTTAGTATAATCGTTTCTATTATGGTGAAAATTAGCACTATGTTTGAGTGTTCTAGCTTCTACTTCACCATCTGTTGCTAATGAATTATTATCACCAGTGTATTTTTCACCAGCTCTTGTTTGTTTAGCTCTTAATTTGGTAACTCTAGCCATTAAACACCCTTTTATAAATATTTATAAAAAGGAACAACATGTCTCAAGATTTTGATTTACTATTAAAAAAACAGATATTAGCATTTGATTTAAGAAAGAAGCAAACCTATTTAGATAGAGTTATGAAAGAAGGTGAAATAAAAGGGTACACTAGTTTAATACAATTATATAAATCTGTATTAGAAGCTAAATATCTAGTCCAAGAGGAAAAGAAAAAAAGTTTCAAAAGTGTTGAAGCATCTATGAAAAAATTTGACTTAGCTAAGTTTGGTAAAAAATCAGAGAAGGAATTATATAACATATATAGTACTCTAGTATCGAAAGAAGCACAAGCTAAAAATGAATTATGTATTTTAAAAGGTACAGAACAAGTATTTAATGTTTTAAATAAAGACTTATATTATTCATTAACATCTATGGATATTTTAGAAAGACTTAAGACAAAAGAGTATCCTAAAGATGTAGAATTAAGAATCAATTCTGGAAAATGTGCATTAAAAAGGCCAGGAGGAAAACAGAAGTTTTCTTGTGATAATGAAATTGTAGAAGGTACAAAATATTGTAAAGAACATTTAATGAAATATGAACCAGTATTATATACTGATATTTTCCCAGAGGAAGAATAATGTCATTAGTTCAAGAAAATAAAGAAAAAATAGAATTATTATTAGAAGCAATAGATACAGAATCTGAAGAAATTAAAGAACTATTAGAAAACACATTAACAATAGATTTGAATGCTACTGAAGAAATTATAAGATTGAATAGTGAAATGTTATTATTAGAAGATATTATTTTTGATATTGAAGATGAATTACTTAAACAGCAAGATATATCAACCATAAGAAAATATAAGGAAATTCCTAGCGAGGAATGGCCTTTTATGAATACTAATTATAAGAAAATCTTATATAATACAAAAAGAAAACATAAAATAGCAAAACTAAACTTTAGTGTAGCAAAAGCAGAATTAATAATTATGAGAAAAGCTGTAGATGATTTTATTAAAAAACTACTAAAAAAATCAAATCCATCAAAAGAATTAATGGATTTAATTACACCAATCTTAGAAAATTATTCATATGAAGATACACTTAATTCACTATATGTAACAAAAAACTTTGAAAAATACAAAATTAATGATAAAGGTGAATTATATTTAGACTCCTTATAAATATAGTATGGTTAGTATTACATATATAATGTATCCGGGTACTAATCCTATATAAACTACTCGAAAGAGTGAAAGGAGAATTAAATGGCAATTAAGAGTTTAATTAGTCAGGCTAGACAAATTCGTGCAAGTAAAAGCTATGCAGATATTGATTTAGGTGACAATAATAGTGATAGAAAAACTTTAGTTGAAGGTGCTGAGTATCTTGAATCTGATATGAATAATATTCGTTCAATGATAAAAGATATTACAGGTGAAGAAGAATGGTCAGACATTCCACAAGTTACACTTGCAGAAGCTGCAGGAGCTAGTAACAAACTTATCATACAACCAGTTCAATATTCTGGTACCGCTAATGGTTCTTCATTAGTTACAGATTTAGATGCTGTTGCAGGTGTTGCAAATACTACTAGTACAGAAGATTTAGGTTATGTTGTAACAGATGAAGAAACTCCAGCAGAAGGTACAAAAGCTCATGTATCTATCAGAGATGCAGCTACAAATATGCCTATTGTTGATGCAAATGAACAAAAAGTTTATGCGGTTGCTTATAATGATAGTAACGATAAAGTTGAACTTAAATTCTTTGTAAATGATGCAGACGGTAATGCTACTGAATATACTTTTGACGGAGACCAAACTTTCGAAGCAGTTCTTCCAAATAGAACAACTTTAGCAGATGCTAATGAACAATTCCCAATGGTTAATGCTGGATGGGCAGATGCTGTAGGTGCTTTTGAAATCGGTGACAGAGTTTATACTGATGGTGTTCGTAACGATGGTACTACACCAGTTTACGATTTTGTTGAAGACGAAGACTTAACTTCTGCAATTAACAAACTTGCAACTGTTGGTATCGACGATAAAAACCTTGGCGATAATGTTTCTGTAGTTTCTGGAATTACTTCAGCAACTTATACTACTTCTTTTGCTACAGATGGTGCTAACTATCTTGCTGATGAAGATACACTTATAGCTGCATTAATGAAACTTGATGCACAAGCTAAAGAAAATGAAGATGCTGCTGCTAATGCTAGTTCAGATAAAGTTGTTGAAATTCTTACTGAAGATGTAGCTGAAGCTACTGCTGTAACACTTCCAGAGTCTAAAACTTATAAAAACGATGACAAAGATGCACTTGATGTACTTGTTAATGGTCAAGCTTTAGTTTCTGATGCTGTTGCTGGTGGAGATGGACTTGGTGATTATGCTGAGACTTCTACTACTGAAGTTACTTTTAACTTCCCACTTGAAGTTGGTGATGTTGTAACTTATAAAATTTCTAAAGAAGCTTAATAGCTAATTAGAAATAATTCAAGTCGATTAATTTCGGCTTGAATACCTTTCCTTTAAAATAATTCAAAAGCTTTAATGTAATTCTTTCTATATAAGCTCTGTAAGAAAAATAGATAGATAGATGGATAGATGAATTACCATAATTCGTTTTGAAACTCTTTTTTTAAAAAATAATTCAAAAGCTTTAATGTAATTCTTTCTATATAAGTTCTGTAAGAAAAATAGATAGATAGATGGATAGATGAATTACCATAATTCGTTTTGAAACTCTTTTTTTAAAAAAATAATTCAAAAGCTTTAATGTAATTCTTTCTATATAAGTTCTGTAAGAAAAATAGATAGATAGATGGATAGATGAATTACCATAATTCGTTTTGAAACTCTTTTTTTAAAAAAATAATTCAAAAGCTTTAATGCAATTCTTTCTATATAAGCATTCAGTAGAATTTCAATAGAAAAATAGATAGATAGATGAATTAAACTAATTTAGACCTATTCTTTCTTTGATAATATAATTGTTCTGTAAATTGATATAATTCGTATTTGTATATTAATGTATAAGAATCTGGTATATTCGAATAATCTTTCATATTTAATTCAAATTGATATATACCATCTGTAGTTTCTGTTAATTCAATATCATAAACATCTCCAAATGAACCATCTTCTGTATTTAAAAATAGTCTATCTGAATTTCTCATAATATTTAAATAACAAGTTTTACCGGTTACATTTTCACCGGACTTTGTTAAGTGTAAAGTACAATAAAATAATTCACTAAGATACATTCTATTCAATTAATATTCCTTGTACTTTTAGTATATTTATAATTAGTTAAAATTTACATAAAATATTATATTTTAGAAATCTATATACTTCTACACCATAATAGAATAATTCTGCGGTTAATTTACCTGCAGTAGTATTTTCTGTCATATTTTTTCTAAAAATTAAATTAGCATTTTTAAAATCATAAGTATCATTAGATAAACTAGTCATATAATCATGAATTACAACTGCTTTAAGGTATTTAGGGTTGTTTGGTGGGCATATGCTCCAAAATATTCTAGGAATATCTGCACCATTTGTCTTAAAATTTTTAGGAACTTTAATACCATCTAATACAAAACTCTTAATTAATGTAAATGTACCATCCTCGTTTGGTTTTAAATGTAAATCTGTATTAATCATTTAATATATTCCTTTTTACCATTTTTTATTATAATCTTACTGTATTTTTCATCATCTTTTATAGTTATTTTTACTTCATGTATTTTAGCTATAAACAACTCACAAGAATTATTTTTTTTAACAAATTTAGGTGTTTTAGTACACATTCCCATAAAACTATTTTTCTTATTATAATATATACAATCTTCGCATTTTATATCTATA
>Ga0256837_1000903_pt1 | contig 22346 bp, 25 predicted proteins | sample 4562384metaG_FD_185976 | JGI IMG/M metagenome (GOLD analysis project Ga0256837, IMG submission 185976) | Hydrothermal vent microbial communities from Guaymas Basin, Mexico - 4561-384 | ecosystem: Environmental > Aquatic > Marine > Hydrothermal vents | place: Mexico: Guaymas Basin | collected...
TAACCCTTACTCCACTATAAAACTGTCAAATGGAACCTATATAGGCAATATTATAATCAATAAACCACTAAATATAGTTGCTAAAGATAATGATGTAGTTATTAAAGGTACATCAGACGGTACTGTTATAAAAATTAGAAGTAATAATGTAGTTTTAAAAAATCTTACTATCACTTCAAGTGGTTCAAGGATGGATAGAATTGATGCAGCTATATCAATTAAGAAAGCTCTACATGTAGAGATAAATAATTGTAAAATTATAGATAGTTTATATGGTATAGATATGGATATGGTTAATAAATCTAAAATAATAAACAACTATATAACTTCTAAAAATCTAGATATATCTATGAGGGGCAATGCACTAAAAATGTACTATGCTAATGATAATTTAATAGAGAATAATAGAATTGAAAAAAGCCATGATGTTACTCTAAACTACTCAAATAACAATATATTTAAAAATAATACTTTTAAATACAATCACTTTGCAACGCATCTAAGCATATCAAATAATAATACTTTTATAAATAATCTCTACATGTACAATAGTGTTTCAATGATGTTTATGGGTGCTAAAAATACTAAAGTTATTAATAACAAAATTCATAGCTCAAATGGTGCTGCTGGAATTGGTGTAATGGTTGGAATGGTTATGGATTTTAGATTTGAAAAAAATAGTGTAAAGTTTAATGCAAAAGGTATTTATATAGAGGGGAAGGAAAAAGCTAAAGGTATGAAGCGTTATTTTGTAAATAATGACATCTCTTATAATAAAGAAGCCTTTCATTTTCATGTAAGTATAAAAGATAATACTATAATACATAATAATATAGTTGGAAATATTGATGATATTGTTAAAGATATTGATGGTGTTTTTTCATCTTCAAATCTAGTTGAGTATAACTACTGGGACAGATATGTTGGCTTTGATAGAGATAAAGATGGTATTGGAGATACCCCACATAAAAACTACCAATATGCCGATCAACTATGGCACTATAACCATAAGGTTAAGTTTTTTTATGCAAGTCCTATAATGAGCATGATGAATTTTCTAGCAAATCTAGCCCCATTTGTGGAGCCTAATCTTTTGCTAGTTGATAAAAAACCTATTTTTAAAAATTAAATTTTTGAATCTTTAATATTTTAAATGTTGAGATATCTTTAGTATCTTTAAGACCTAATTTTTTCATGCCAGATTCAGAGATTCTTTTAACACCAAGAACAAGTTTTAAAGTATCACCTTTTTTAAGTGCTTGATTAAAAATAATGTCTCTTTTAGCATATATTAAAGTATCTTTTAAAGTAGTATCAGCATCCCAAGGCATAACTTCCTTACCATCTTTTGCTAATATTCTTTCAAATATAAAAGGTTTTAATTCTATACTTTTCCCATCCCTAATAATCTCAACTTTTAATATACCTTGTCTATAAACTTGACCAAAAAGTGCGTGGTTTGATTTGTTTACAACTTTTACACCAAAACCATTAGTATTTTTATTAACTTTAAACTCTATAAAATTACCCATAGATTTTGTATTGTGATAGATTCCAGCAATTCCATGATATGCATGAGTTTTAGTATTTAGTAGTGTTACTTTTGTCCCTGGAACTTGTGGCATATGACAAGTTATACAAGTATTTTCATCATTTTCACTAATAGCAGCATCAAGCATTGTTATATCGAAACTATGTTCATTATTTGTATGTGAATGACAACCCATACATACATTTCCATTATAATAATTTTCATTTGAGTAATCAATCTTATGAAATGGTGAAGAGCGTGATTCTTTTACAAGACCAAACCAAGATGTTACAGTCTTAAATTCTGCCTTACCTTTTTTACCTTTTTCAGCTGTATAAAACTCTCTATATTTGCCACTCATAACATTAGTATTTGACTCATCACCCTCTTCTATCATCTTTATATTATGGCAATATATACAAGATATAGCTTCTTCAACTTGTGTACTATTTTTTGTAAGTTTACCACTTTGTAATGCTTTTATATCTGATGGTGTATGACATTTTGCACAAGTATATCCCTTTTCATTTTTAGGATGCTTATCCCACATAGCTTTATGAATAGGATTATTATAAACTGATGCATTTTTATGAGATGATTTTGTATACTCATCATATATTAGTGGATGACATTTCTGACATATTTTACTCTCATTTGCCAGTAAATTACCAGTGAAAAAAATAGCTAAAAGTATATGTATAATTTTCATACTATTGATTCGCTATGGCTTGATATACTTTATCAAAACTTATTGTATTTGTTAGGCCATCTTTTGATTTAAATGCACTATATCCATAACCCATTGGTGTTGAGTTACCACTAGTATAAAATGCAGTTCTTGCATCTATCCACTCACCTGTATTAGCATCTGTAACCCAAATAAGAGTATTTTTTAAATCTTTATTTTCATCTTTTGACCAAATAACCATACAACCTAAGTCATCAAACTTATATACTTTTTGTGAATCTTTTTCCTGAACTTGAACAGAGTTCTTTCTATCACTAATAACCATGACACATCTAGCACACATATCTCTATCCCAGTGCATCTGTGCAGCTTTACTTGTTTCTTGTTTTTCACCACATGCTAAAAACAAAAGCATCGATAAAAGAAGTAATATATATTTCATGAACAACCTTTTTATATTATTTAAAATTAATATAAGAAATATAACATAAAGTATATTTAAAAAAGATGATATGAAATAAGATTACACTCTTAAGAGCATCAACCTTCTTATAAATAGAACTATTAAACCAACTGCTAACATTTTAAAATCTAATTCTGAAGCTATATGGATATTGTTAAAAGTATCGCTTTGCGTAGCTTCACGACCTAGTGACTGCATAGCTAAAATTTTTGGAGAGTAAACTGCAGAGAACATTAAAGATGAGAAAACAGTAGTTACGACTGCTACAAATATAATATTGTCTCTTTTTCCAGACTTATACATAACAGCCTCATAAACTATAATAAAAAATGCTGTGAAATAAAGCCAATAAGAAAAACGATGAAAGATAGTACCCATAATTATACCAGCGTTATAGTTGTCTATAAGGGCTATTTCTAAGATTCTATCTGTATGAAAAACAATAGGTGCTACAATAGCACCAAGTACAATAACAGCACCAAAAGTAGCTGCCAACATGATTAAATATGCAAAATCGATATAGATGTTTTTTTTCAAAAATTATAGTCCTAAAGTAAATCCTCTATCAAAATCACTTAAGTCTTTGTAGAATTCTAAACTTGTAAATTGTTTGTCTCTTAAATATGATGATATTTTACCCTTTTGGTCATAACCAAACTCACAAGAAAAGAAGTTAATCTCTCTTTTTAAGGCTTCATCAAGAAGTTGTTTAACTATCTCATCTCCAATATCACCACCAAAAAGAGCATTTTGTGGTTCATAAGAAAGATTTGATTCTAGTTTTTCATTGTTTGCTATATATGGAGGGTTTGAAACTAAATAATCAATTTTTTCTGTTATTGATTCTAAAAGTGATCCTAGTCGTAACTCTATTCTATTTTCAAGCCCAAATTTTTCTATATTTTTTTTTGCAACACCAAGAGCTTTCTCTGATATATCCACTGCTATAAATTTTGCCTTTTTGAAATGAAGCGCAAGTATGATAGAAATAATTCCAGAGCCTACACCAACTTCTACAAAAGTCATAGTAGTATTTACATCTTTTACTCTTTTCATTACTTCATCTATAAGTAATTCTGTCTCTGGTCTAGGGATTAAAGCACCCTCATCTATATAAAAATCTTCACTATAAAAACTAACTCTGTTTGTGATGTATTCCAATGGCTCATTCTTGGCGCGTCTATCTACCATCTCAAAAATTTTAGAACTATCCTCTACATGTAGAGATTGATTTGTTAAAAGCCAAAGCTCGTCTACATGTAGAGCATGCATGATGATAAGTTGAGCTTCACGAGAAGCTCTTGGGATGATAGGGTTTAGTTTAGCCGTAATATCTCGAAGTATATCTTTAACTAAATATTGGCTTGACATGTACCCTCTAGTGCAGTTTTGTCCGTATCATTTATATCTACACCCAACTCTTTTAAACGCTCTAAAACTGGTGGATGGGTATAATGAAAAAAGATATATAAAGGGTGAGAAAGTGGAAAACTTTTGTTCTCAGTTACTAACTTTTTAAGTGCATTTGCAAGTTCTATCTCACCACCAACTCCAGCTAATTCACTTCCCATTTTATCTGCTTCATATTCATTATGACGACTTACTATTCCCATAATTGGCATCATTATAAAGCCAAGAACTGGCATAAATAACATAAGTAAAATCATAACTACTGCTGGAGATTCCGATAGTCCAAGCTCTAAGTAAAGTGACTCAGGTAGATTTCCAAATATACCAAACATTGCAAAAAGCATAACACCAACAAGGGCTATATTTTTATAAATATCCCCATGAGCGAAGTGTCCCAACTCATGACCAAGCACTGCTAAAAGTTCTCTTGTGCTAAGTTTTTCTATTAGTGTATCATAAAGCACAACACGCTTAGCCTTACCAAAGCCACCAAAATATGCATTTAATCTTGCATCTCGTTTTGAAGCATCGCTTACAAATACACCAGAACTTACGAAGCCTGTTTTATCCATCAAAGATTTTATCTCCATATCAAGGTTTTCATCTTCAAGTGGAGTCAATTTATCAAAAAACATTGCGCGAAAAGTTGGATAAAGCATATTTATTAAAATCACTACAATAAAGATAAAAACAAAACTATATAACCACCACAGTTCAAAAGAGCTCATAATCAAAAAGATTCCCCAAACAACAAGTGAACCAAATATTAAAGTTATAACAAACGAAATAAGAGTATCTTTTATCCACTGTCCAAGGCTTGATTTGTTAAAACCAAATTTCTCATCTAAAACGAATTTTTCATAATATCCAAATGGTAGAGAAAGAATAGAGCCTATAACTAAAAAACCCATAACAACAGCTATAGTTGTAATAGCTTCATTTTCAAAATAAAGTTTCTCTTGAAGGGTTTTAATACCAAAATCCATCCAAAAAATAAAAAATACATAATCAATAAAAGAAGAAGCTATATTCATCTTCTCTTTTGCTACACTATAGTTAGCTGCTTTTATAAAATCATTATCAGATAAAAGTACTGCTTTAGATTTTTTTGCCTTATTTACATAACCTATCTGCATTACAGATGTATAGATAGTTACAAGGACATAAAGTGTATATATTGCTATTATTGTCATTAACATCTATTTAGTTTCCTCCAATACATAATCAACAACTTTAGACTCAGTAGTTACTGATTTTATAAGCTCTACAACCTTTAAATGTTCTGGATGAACTGCATAAGCTTTTAAATCTTCTTTTGAACTAAAAGTAGAATAAAGAGAAAGGTCAAAAGAACGCTCTGAACGAGAAAAATCAATACCAACTTCTAAACATTTTAACTCAGGTATAAGTGAAACCAAAGAGTTTAATCTTTGTTTTACTTCCTCTATATTTTTATCAAAATTTTCTTCTTTAAATTTAAACATCACAATATGTACTATCATTATTTTTCCTATTTTTATAATTATGAAATTTTAGCTAAAATATTGTTATGAAAAGAACTTTAAAAGAATTATATGGCGTTGGAATACTATTTTTTTATTTTTTTAAATGGCCATTTTTTTTAGGTTTTATATATCTATATTACAATGGACTACATCAAAACTATATACTTATAGCATTGTGGTTTTACTCCACATTACTCATTTTGAAAGATTTTTATACTTTCATACTTAAAAAAAGCCGTAAATAATAGTTTTATGTTATACTATTGATAATTTAACTTTATCTAAAAGGTTTATCATTATGAAAAAAATACTAATATCGTCATTACTACTTGCATCATCTACACTACTTTTTGCAAGTCCTACAGCAGAAGATCTAGCAGTTAAGCACTGTGGAGAGTGTCACCTTATGGGTAAAATTACAAAAGACAAACTAAGTAAAATGAAAGCACCACCATATTGGGCTTTGAAAAAAATGGCTAGACTAAAGTACAATAACAGAGAAGATAAAATCAACTACATAGTTGATTATGCACTGAAACCAGCAGAAGAAAAAATGCTTTTTCCTCATGAAACTAGAGATAGATTTGGTGTGATGCCCTCACAAAAAGGTAAAGTTACAGAAGCTGAAATTAGAGAGATTTCTGAGTATATCTTAGGTGATGAGCAGTAATAAACTCTTTTAGTTTTACAACTACTTAACGGTTGTAAAACTAAGTATATCCTCACTCATCTCAACTTTTTTGCTTTTCTTTCTCTTTAATCCACGAGTAGTTGTAAGTGCTTTTTTAATATCTGTACTTATTATATAGTATCCACTATCTTCATCATATTTTGTATATGGAAGTTTTTTAATCTTTTTATTTGAAGCGATGATTTGTAAACTTTCCACTCCAAATGGTGCTTCAACCATAAAAGATCCAAGGCTAATCCAACGATTAGCATCATCAGCATTTATAAACATCTTAAACTTAGCATCACTATCAGCTTCATTTAACTCCAAAAGATAAGAAAACCTACCATCACTTGTCTGTGTATAAGCAACTATATAGATATAGCCCATTTTATTTAGTTTAACAAAAAGCTCAACTTCCTCACCACTCTCAAAAAGTAAATCTTCACTTCCATGATTAGACTTAAGTGATACTTTTAAAGCACTAGATTGTATAACTCCACTGTTTAAAAGTTCATCAAAGTCTATATTTCTAGGTTTTACTTCTAGGTTTTTATATGCTTCTTTTTTTATGCTTATAGTTTTTGATTTTTCAACTTCATTGGTTTTTGTATCTAGCAATGTATAGTTTAATACAATACTTTTGTTTAGTAGTTCATAGTTTCCTACAAGTATATACTTAGCTTGTGATGGAGTTATTGCTGTGTTTAACTCACCTTTTAACTCTCTAGCCAAAACCGAAGCAAACTGAGATATGCTTGTATAGTTTTTTAGTTTTGCAGGGTACACAAATATATCTTTTTTTGTAAAAGTTGTTGATAGTATTTTAGCAGCTCTTTTTATACTATCTATATTTGAATTAATTTTTGATATCTCTATCTTTACCTGTGCTTTATTTATACTTGGTCTAGGTGGTAGTGAAGCTCCTAAGATTACTGCTACACTCTCATAGCGATCATACTCTTGCAATAGCGAGTATACATCTTCATAAAGTTCAAGCTTAGACTTGCTACTTTTCATCTCAATAAGTATGCTATTTATCTCGACACTTATATTTTTAAGTTTTTTAACATACATATCTCCAACTTTTGAAGATGACAACAATGCTTTTACTTTTACATCCTCATCACTATCCAAATCTTGAAAATCAGCACCAATTATAGGAAGATTTGAAGTTACTTTTAAATCAGATCTACTAGTTGAACTCTCATCAGTATCGTGTGATTCAAAACTTGAACGAACCTCACTTTTTATATTTCCAGCCAAATCAGCCAATGCCTCTTTTTTTGCTTTTGTTTGTGTATCTGCGTAACCTACACCACTAACATCCGCGTTGGCTACATGTAGAGACAATAAGAAACTAAATATTAATATAAATTTCATTCTGATTCCTCATATTGTATAAATATCTAACTAGAAAGTAAATCTCTCAAACTCTCTTTAGGACTCTTACCCTCTAACATTTCATACACTTCTTTTGCTATGGGAAGATACAAATCTTTTTGTTTAGATATCTCGTGAAGTGCGTATGTAGTACCTATTCCCTCAGCTACTTCACCTAACTCTTCAAGGATTTCTTCTTGAGATTTACCTTTAGCTATTCCTAAACCTACACGAAAGTTTCTACTCATGCTTGAGCTAGCAGTTAAAAATAAATCTCCAGCTCCACCAAGACCAGTAAATGTTTCCTCTTTTGCTCCAAAAGCCACACCAAATCTTTGCATCTCTACCAAACCACGAGAGATTAATGCTGCTGCTGCATTTTTACCAAGTCCTAAGCCCTCACATATTCCAGCAGCTATGGCTATTACATTTTTGTAAGCACCTGAGACTTCTGCGCCTATTACATCTGTTGAAGTATATGTTTTTATAAATGATGGAAATAGTTCTGATAGCTCATTTGATAACTCTTCATTTTGGGAGTTAATTACAAGTGCCGTTGGAAGTGACTTTTGAACTTCAGTTGCAAATGATGGACCTGAAAGAAAAGCGATGTTTGAACTCTCTACATGTAGAGCATAGATCTCATTTAAAAAACGACCAGTTGTAGCTTCTATACCTTTTGAAACAACCAATATTTTTTGTCCGCTGTATATAAAGTTTTCCTCTAACCATGATGCAACTTGCTGTGCTGGTATAGCTATTACTAAATACTCACACTCTAAAACTTCTTTTAGTGATACAAAGTTTTTTAAATCTCTTGGAGTTCTAGAAGTTATAACTACATCATTTTTTTCACTAAAAGCAAATGCTAATGCTTGTCCCCATTTTCCTGCACCAATAACTCCAACTTTAGTCTTCATCTTTAACTCCAACAAGTTTTTCAAACTCTTTTATATCTGTTTCATAACCAACAATCGTAAAAATATCTCCATTTTTTATAAGATGATGTTTTGTCTTAGATGAGTATATAAACTCACTGCTTCCATCTTCGTGTGTAACAGATATTACCAAAACACCATGATCACGACTCCACTCAATATCTGCAGGATATTTTTCATTGAAGTACTCACTATTTAAGATTTTAATCTGCTCTATCTTTAAGTCTGAGTCTTCATAAAGAATATCATGTAAAACCTGTGTAATTATTGGTTTTTTCAACATATCTGTTATAAGATTTGCAGTAGTTTCAATAATAGGTATAACCTTTGATGCTCCGGCCATACTAAGTTTATTTGCTGATTCATTGTTATTTGTTAAAGCAATTATGAATAAATCTTTAAAAGCAGAGCGTAAAGATATAGTTAAAAATATATTTTTTGCAACATCTTCTAAAGAACAAAAAACTATAGAATCTTTCAAGTCATACTTCTGTGTTAAAGTACTCCAGTCATCACTCAAGTCAAAACTTTCTATTGTTAAGTTTAGATTCTTATATAAAATATCATCATTTTCATCTAGCTTAAACATTATTACATTATTGTATTCATTTGATATATTTTTAGCAATTTCAAAACCATATTCGTTATATCCAAAGATAAGTGCATTTGTTTTTTTCATTTTATACTCTCGTCTTTTTTGATAGATGTTTAATATACTCTTTTATAAACATATAATTTCCAATTACAAGTAAATAATCCCCAACCTCTAAAAGTGTATCATTAATAGGATTGAAGTAAAATCTTTCTGATGATTTTTTATGTATCCCAAGAAGTACTATTCTAAAATTAATATTACCAAGGTCTTCTACATAAGTAATAGTATTTGCAATTCTCTCAGTTATAAGTATCTCTTCCATTTTCACTGTACTGTATTCAGATCTAAGTGTATGTATAGCTTCAAAAGCTACCGGTTGACCAATATACTCTTTGGCAATCAAACCTACAAACTCTTTATCATAAAGTATTTCATTTACTCCAGAGTGTAGGAGTTTGTTTTTATTTACTCTATTCATTAATAAAGATAAAATATATATATCTTTATTTATTGAGCGAATAGTTAAAGCAGCATAAACATTTTCTACATCATCCTCTCTTAAACAAAGTATAGCTTTCACCTGTTTACTCATATCGATATGGAGTTTTTTATAACTATCTACACTTCCAGGATTATATTGCAAAGCCATAAGCCCATCTTTTTTTGCTTCATTTATTCTATCTATAGAATCATCCAAAACAAGTATATTAAACTTAGCACGAATAAGTTTTTTTGATACCTCTTTTGCTATCTCTTCATACCCGCAAACAATGTATATTCTTTGTAGTTTTGCAATATCTTGAATAACTTTACTCTCTTTTATATCTTCTAGCTTTTCAGTAAATGCAGATACAAAAAGTGATGTAGTAAACGCTAAAACTGATATACCAGACAATATAACTACAACAGCTACAAACTGTCCCTCTTTTGATACAGCTACAACATCACCATAACCAACAGTAGAGATAGTTACAATAGACCAGTAAATTGCCTCATAAAGTGTATTTATGGGTGAGTCTGGATTGTTTGCTTCCATAACATAAACTAAAACAGATGAAACAAATATAACAATTGCTGCAAACATACTTAGAGTGAAAAATTCAAACTTTTTAGTAGCTAATACAGAAGAAAATGTTTGAAAACTTTTTGCATAACGAAAAAGTTTGAACACTCTAAAGAGTATAAATATACGAAGAAGTCTTAGCTCATGGAAAAATGGCATAATAGCTAATAAATCTATAATAGCTTTAACAGATAAAATATAATCTAGCTTATCTCTTGTTACTCGTTTGATAACATACCAAAGGTCAAAATCTCTTTCAAGAAGATCGCTGTACTCATTTTGATGAATAATCACCTTTGATATACTACTGCTTATCCAAAGTCTAAGTATATACTCTACAAAAAAGATAAAACTAATTACATAATTATTAAAAATTTGAAAATAATCATGAGCATCTCTTCTAACTTCATAAATTAAAATAGATACTGATGAAAGGATTAAAAACATCATAAAAATATCAAAGTATTTTTTATATTTATACTCATCATTTTCTAAAATATTATAAAAAAATCGTCTTTTTCTTTGATACCAAATTGATGAGTTTAAAAAATATGCAAAATCAACTAAAAGACGAATAAAAAAGTTCATTATCCTAACTTCACCTTTAGAATTTCATTTACTGCCTGTGGATTTGCCGAACCTTTAGAAGCTTTCATAACTTGCCCAACAAAGAAACCAAATAGTTTCTCTTTTCCACCTTGGTATTGTTCAACTTTTTGTGGATTAGCATCTATAATCTCTTGACACATTGCCTCAATAGCTCCAGTATCTGTAACTTGTTTTAGTCCTAGTTTTTCAATAACTTCATCTATATCTTCATCATTTTGCATAATATAATCAAGAACCTCTTTTGCAGCTTTTCCAGATATAGTTTTATCATCAATTCTTTTTGCTAAAAATCCAAGTTTTTTTGCATCTACAAGTGAGTTAGTAAGATTTACATCACCTTTCAGACGAGCTGGAAGCTCAACAGTTAAAAGGCTTGTAGCAGTTTTAGCTGTAACTCCATCTTCCTCCATCATAGTTTCAAAGAAGTGTGCCATCTCAACGGCTGAAGTGATTACACCAGCATTATATTCATTCATACCATACTCTTTTATGAATCTTTCACGCTTTGCATCTGGAAGCTCAGGGATTTTAGAATATTTTTCCATCATCTCATCACTCACAACAGCTTTTAGTAAGTCAGGCTCTGGAAAGTAGCGATAATCTGCAGCTTCCTCTTTACCACGCATAGAACGAGTTTCATTTTTTTCTTGATCATAAAGTCTAGTTTCTTGAAAAATCTCATCCTCATAAACTCCATCTTCCCAAGCTTCACTTTGTCGTTGAACTTCTACTTCGATAGCTTTTTGAATAAACTTAAAACTATTTATATTTTTAACCTCTACACGAGTATAAAGTTTTTCATCACCTTTTGGACGAATAGAGACATTTACATCTACACGAAAACTTCCCTCTTGCATATTGGCATCACCAATATCTAAATAACGAATAATTGAATGAAGTTTTTTAAGATATAGTACTGCTTCTTCTGCCGAACGCATATCTGGTTGAGACACAATCTCAAGTAGTGGAGTTCCAGCACGATTTAAATCAACCTTTGATATATCTCCATCATGTATGTTCTTACCAGCATCAGCTTCAATATGAGCAAAACCAACACGAATAGTTTTCTTACTACCATCTTCAAAGTTTATCTCTAGCTCTCCATTTTGAATAACTGGTTTATAAAACTGTGTAATTTGATATGCTGTAGGAGAATCTGGATAAAAGTATGATTTTCTATCAAAATATGAAGTTTTATTTACCGTGGCACCAATAGCAGTTCCAAGCATAACAGCTTTTTGTAAAACATTTTGGTTTAGTACTGGTAATGCACCAGGAAGCGCTAAACATGTTGGACAGGTATTTACATTTTGTTTATGATTAAAACTCGTAGGACACGAGCAAAAAAGTTTTGTTTTTGTGTTTAACTGTACATGGACCTCAAGTCCTATAACCGTTTCAAACATATATTTCCTTGATAAATAATTAGTTATCTATTTTAGCAAAATTATGCTTTTTATCTTATAAAATAATTATTTTGAATTTATTTGTTCTAAAAGTTGTGTTTGTTTTTGAAGTTCTTTTAATCTTTGTCTATTTATAGAGAAAGCATCAAGTGCTAAAATCATAAAAAGAGAAGTTATAATATATAAAATTGTAAAAAAAAGTGCTAATGCCAGGCCAAAGAAGATAGTTGATTTAAAAGTTATAAGAGCACCAAAAATGACTATTGCCCATGATGCCCCAAGCAAAAAGCTTATAATTCTATCGAATTTTTCTTTTTGCATATTGGAAGTTGCTAAAGACCTAGTGATCTTCTACTGCAATCGCTGAACCGATATAAACAGTTGTAAGCATCATAAAGATAAACGCTTGAAGTAATGCCATAAAAGTAAGTAATGCAAATGGAATCATTGGTAATAACCAAGGAGCAAGCATAAGAATTACCATTAAGAACATATCATCACCTTTTACATTTCCAAATAAACGGAAAGATAAAGAAACTAAACGAGAAAAGTGAGATACGATTTCGATTGGGAACATTAACCAATATAACCACCAAACAGGACCAAGAAAGTGTTTAAAGTACTTAATAACACCTTGTTCTTTAATACCGATATAGTTATAGTATACAAATACAGCAATTGCCAATGTAAGAGCAAACTCTAAAAATGCAGTTGGAGCTTCAAAACCTGGAACAACACCTATAAGGTTAGCAATAGCTACAAAAAGACCAATAGTTGCAACTAGTGGAACAAAACGACGAGCATCTTTTGCACCCATAACATCAGTACCCATTTGAAGTACACCAGCTATATAAGCTTCCATAAAGTTTTGAGAACCCTTTGGAACCAGTTGAAGATTAGACATTGCTGAACGAACAAGAACTAAAGCTATAACAGCAGATAAAAGCATATGGACTAGGTAAATAACCATTTTGTGTGTATTGTGATCCATGTCGTGAGGTAACACAGAGCCTACAAAAGTAAATAATTCTGGCATAAAAGCACTCCCAATTAAATTAATTGCGCAATTATATTCAAGTTCTTATTAAAAAGTGCTAAAACCAAGTTTATTTCTAATGTTTTTCTTTTTTCTTTACATCTTTAGCTGTGTAGTTTTTATTTGCTATACTTTCTAAAAATACAGTAGCGTATGAACCTTTAGGAAGAGTAAAAGAGATATTTAGCATAGTTTGTTTTCTTACATAGTTACAGACTATATCTTGAGGATAAATAAGTGCTTCCCTACGATAACCTTTTTCTTGTAAAAATTCATCATCATATTTTTTCTCTATTTTTCTAGCTTCATCTCTAGCACGAAATACATCACGACCACATAAAAGCCCAGTTGGAACAAGTTTTTTAGCTTCAAATTCTCTTGTTGGAATATTTTTTGGAGTTGAAAGTTTTCCTTTAGTGTCTTGATAAACATCACCATCTAAAAGCATAAACTTACCATTATTATTTTCAACACTATGGTTTACTCGCTCACGAAGCCAGTCATTGAAAAATGTACTTTGATATATAGATATTAAAAAGTTCTTTATTTTTGTATCTTCTATAAACACATCACCCTTAATCATATCTTTTGCTTGTTGAATAGAGTCATTGTCTCTTCCAAATCTTTGATAACCAAAATAGTTCGGAAGTCCATTTTTTGCAATCCTTCTAGCTACTTTTTCTATACGACCAGAGTCAATATTATCCACAAAATGAAGGTTTATGCTAAATCTATTCCCTTTTAAGTCACCCATACGAATTCCGCTAGAGTCTCTTTTTGAACTTAATATTTTTATCTGTTTGTGATGAAACTTTTTAAGTAGTTTTTCATGTGTAGCATCAACAGAGATATACTGTGTAGTTGTTGCATGTTTATCTTTTAAACCTGCATAACCTATCTTTTGTGCTGGAACTGCTAGATACTCAGCAAAAGCTGCTATCATATCCCAAGTAGTCATCTCTTGTTTCTTTACATGTAGAACAAGGTAATTCCCCTTACCTTTAAACTCACCAAGTGGTACCTCATCAACTATAAAATCATCTTTAGATTGGTAAAATTTAAAACCAATATCTGTTGTTGTATCTAAATACTCTCTTTTTCTCATAACGCTAAAACCTTTAACTCTTTTTGAGCAGCAAATATATCTTTTTGTATTGCTACTTTTAACTCTTCTAAACTATCAAATTTTTGATTTTCTCTTATAAATGATACAAAACTAATACGTGCTTCGTCACTACATGTAACCTCGCCATCAAGAATATGACTCTCAATAGCAAAACTTCCATCAGTTGTAACTCTATGACCTACAAATGCAACAGATGGATGATAATGTTCCTCATCATCAATACGTGTTAAAGCTGCATAAACGCCCTCACGTGGCGTTAAAAACTCTTTGGCTTCTATATTTATAGTAGCAACTAACTCTTTTTTACCAATCCCCTGACCTTTTACAATATTTCCGCGTATAGTGTAGTTGTGTCCTAAAAATGCATTAGCACCTTTAATGTCTCCAATACTCACTTTTTGTCTAATCTTATGAGAATGTACAGAGTCTCCATGCAAAGAAACCTCTTTTATAACTTTTACCTCACCATCAAACATAGTTCCCAAATCAGCAAAAGAATACTTTCTATCTTTTCCAAAATGAAAATCATAACCAACTACTATTTTTTCTAATTTTGGAAATTTATCTTGTAAAAATTCTAAAAACTCAACACCATCCAAATGACGAATATCATCTAAAGGCAAATATAAGATAGGATACTTAGAAAAATTTTCTCTTTCATTCTTTGGAGTCAGATTTGCATATCCAGTTTCAATAACAACAATAGTACCATTATCACCTAACTCTGAGAAAAGTGACTGATGCCCAATATGCATACCATCAAACCCGCCTATTGCTATTGCTGTGCTATTTTTCATAGTAGTAACAATACTCAAGATTGCCCTCCTTTCCTGTAACTTTTGAAGTAGATTTTAAAATCATTTTCCAGCCTTTTAGTTCACAAGCATCTTCAAATTTTATCATCGCTTTTTGTATAGCCTTTTCATCCAAGACTACACCATTGTTATCTCTTTTAGCTTCACGCCCTACCTCAAACTGTGGTTTAAAAAGAAGTATAATTTTATCAGATGCTAATCTATGAACATCATCAAGTATATGAAGCAAAGATATAAAGGCAACATCACTTACCACTATATCAAAAATTTTATCAGTTTTAAACTCTCTTATATCACAACTCTCAAATGAGTGGACTCTTTTATCCTCTTTTAAACTTGGATGCAGTTGCCCTTTTCCAACATCCACCGCAGTAACTTCACTAGCTCCATATTCTAAAAGAACTTGAGTGAAACCACCAGTTGATGAGCCAATATCCAAAGCGGTCATATTCTCTACATGTAGGGGTATTTCATCTAAGAAATTTGAAAGTTTAAAAGCTGCACGAGATACATACTGTTTATGCTCTTGAACTTTAACCTCATCACAATCACTTACTTTAAAAGATGGTTTTAAAATTATTTTATCATTTACACTTACATGTAGCGCTTTAATCATAGTTTGTGCTTTGTTTCTTGTCTCAGCTAAAGAGTTTGCTACAAGGTAGTTATCTAATCTAGTCAAGTTTTACCTATGCAGATTTCAGGGCATTTGTTAAAAACATTTTTATCAATGATTGATAAGGTACATCCATTGCATTTGCTTTTACTTTCAACTCTTCTATCATATCAGTTGGTAAACGCAATGATATACTTTTAGTTGTTTTTTTAAGGTTTGAAAAACGAGTTGATTTAGCTTTAGAGAGATCAAAATATTCTGTAACATCATTTTTATCCCAAAAAGATGATTCTTCCGCTTCACTATTGAATTTTGGTAATTTTTTAAACTCTTTCATAAACTTCCCTCTCTTTTTTACTCATAGTTCTTGCAGATATAACTCTAATATGATTTTTTCGTACAGTAAAAATAACTGTCACTAAATCATCAAAATCATTTTTACCTAAAGCTACACATCTGCACTCATCTAAAGAGTGTTTAAAATCTTCTACAATAAGCAATGGTTCATTAAAAAAAACTTCTTCGATACTTGTCCATTTTAGTCCATGTTTGTCTTCATTTTTATGGATATTTCCTTCATCCCAATCAAATCCAACAATACTTTCAACATCCAAACAATCAAATTCCATTTTTTCCCTTGTATATTGTTATTATATACAAAAGTTAGGCTATTGTCAATTTATGAAAGTTTTTCTCTCATCTCATCTTCAGTCAAACACTCTACATGTAGAGCCATAGCCTTATCATATTTACTTCCAGCATCCGCGCCATAAATCAAAAAGTCTGTTTTCTTACTTACACTTGAAGATACTTTTGCACCAAGATTTTCTAACATCTCTTTTATAACTCCACGGCTCTCACTCATAGTTCCAGTTAAAACTATAGTTTTTCCTTTAAAAAGATTCTCTTTAGCTTCTTGCTTTTTCTCTGGCTCTTTTGGTTGTAGTATGTTTTGAAGTTCTAATATAGTCTCACGATTTACTCTTACAAACTCTAAAACAGACTCCGCCATCTCTTCACCAATTCCATCACATGCTATTATCTCTTCTTTTGTTACATTTATAAAGTTACTTCCAAAGTTATCTGCTAAAGTTTTTGAAGCGACCTCTCCAACATGCTCAATCCCCAAAGAGTTTATAAAACGCCAGTACTCACACCCTTTTGCATTTTGAAGTGAATTTAGTAAGTTTTGTGCTTTTTTCTCTTTAAAACCATCCAATGTTAAAAGTTTTTCAAGTGTTAAATCAAATAAATCTATAACAGACTTTACAAGTCCTGAGTTAAACAAAGCCTCTACTATTTTAGTACCTAAACCATCTATATTTAAACAAGGTTTTGAAGCAAAATAGTATATAGAGTTTACTACACGAGATTCACATTTTAAGTTTTGACATTTTAAAAGTACACCTTCATCTAACAACTCTGAGCTACATGTAGGGCAAAGAGTTGGTCGCTCATACTTTACTTCACTTCCATTTCGTTCATGTGTTAAAACTTTTATGATTTTTGGTATAACATCCCCACTACGAAGAATTATTACTTTATCTCCAAGTCGTATATCTTTTCTATCTATCTCATCAAAGTTATGTAAGGTTGCTCTCTCAACCACTACACCATCTATGTCTGTCGGCTCTACAATAGCTACAGGTGTAACTGCACCAGTTCGTCCAACTTGAAGGATAATATCTTTTACAGTAGTAATCTTCTCAACCGCAGGAAACTTATAAGCTACAGCAAAACGAGGGACCTTAACTGTATAACCCATATCTATCTGAGAGGCAATTTCATTTACTTTTATAACCATACCATCAAGCATCATAGAGTAACTATCTCTATCTTTATTCATCACATCATATATAGCTTGAATCTCTTTTGCATCTCTACATGTAGAGCGCTGTGGTGGTTTACGAAATCCTAAATCATAAATAAACTCCATCTTCTCACTTAGTAGTTTATGCTCTAGCGAGTTTATCCCAACACCATATGGTAAAAAAACTAAGTTTCTTGAAGCAGTTATACTAGAGTCAAGTTGTCTCAGACTTCCAGCAGCAGCGTTACGAGGGTTTGCAAATACTTGCTCCCCTGCTTTCATACGAGCTTGATTTATTTTTTCAAACTCATCTTTAAAAATCACAACTTCACCACGAATCTCTAAAAGCTCATTATGCTCTACATGTAGAGGTATTGAGCGTATAGTTTTAACATTTTGAGTTATAAGCTCACCTATCTCACCATCTCCACGAGTAATACCCTGCGTAAGTTCACCGTTTTCATAGATAAGATTTAAAGAAGCACCATCAAATTTTGGCTCACAATAAAAACTAATATTTGAATCTAGTTTATATGTCTTAGTTAGCCACTTCTCAAGCCCATCTTCATCAAAAATATCTTCTAATGACCACATACGAGAAAGATGTTTAGCTTTAGTAAAACCATCAGCTATAGCATCCCCTACTCTTTGTGTTGGTGAATTTTTTAGTAAATCTTGTGGATTATTTTGTTCATATTCTACAACTTCATGGTATAACTTGTCGTAAACCTCATCTGTAGTTATTGGGTCATCTAAAACATAGTAGTGGTGTGAGTAGAGATTTAGTTGCTCTACTGCTTTTTTATACTCTTGTATTTTCATAATGCAATTTTATCTAAATTTACTAAACCTTAGTATCTAACCAACTCCTCTTAGTGTAAATTCTCCAATAAATAATACCCTTTATTAGCGTTTCAATATTCATAATGGCAAAAATAACAACAATTCCATATCCCATATGATAAGCAATATATGATGGAATTACACGAAAAAACCAAAGTGAAAGTACATTTACTTTTAGTGTAGTTTTTGTAGCTCCAGCCCCACGCAAAGATGCAGAATATACAAACATTATGGCTAGTGGAATTTGAGCTAAACCTACAAGTATAAGGTAGTATGACGCTACAGCAATAGTAGCCTCATCTTTTGTAAAAAAACCAATAAGTGTTTCAGGAAACAATATCATAACAACCCCAACACTACCCATAAACACATAAGCTATCCGTCCACTTATAATACCCATTGCATAAGCTTTTTCTTTATTGTTTGCCCCTAAATTTTGACCAATGAGTGCCATAGCAGCGATAGCAAATCCAAAGCCTGGCATAAAAGCAATCCCCTCTATACGAAGTCCTACTTGATAGCCTGCCAATTCTGCTGTTCCATAAGCTGTAATAATACTTACAAAAACTAAAAAACTCATAGATGATATACCCCTATCTAAAGCTGCAGAATAACCAACCAACCATACTCTTTTTAAATCTTTAAATCTTATGATTGGTATAAAATTTAGTTTAGAATGTGGTTTTTTTATAAGCACTATATACCAAAAAACATTGAAACAATATGCTATAACAGTTGCATAAGCAGCACCCTCTATACCCATAGCTTCAAAACCATAATGACCAAAGATTAATACATAGTTTAAAAAAGCATTTACTCCAGCTGAAAAAAGTTTTATATAAAGAGAGGACTTTGTATCTCCCGCAGCTGAGAGAGCATTATAAAGAAGATTATCTATAAATATAACAACTATTCCAAGTGAAAGTATTTTAAAGTACATTGAACCTTGTTCAACAACATCAGCAGATGCCCCCATCCAAGCGTAGATATGACTTGCTCCAAAATACCCACCAATAGTTACAAAAATAGATAATAAAACAGCAAAGATAGCCAAAGTAAACAGAAGTGCTGAAGCTCGTTTTTTTCTACCTTGCCCAATAAAACGAGATATAAGTGCATTTCCACCAACTACATAAAGTGTCATCAACACATTTATAATCATCATAAACTGCATACTCATACCAACCGCCGCCAGAGCTGATACTGAGACCATTCCAACCATAAGCATATCTATTAAAACTTGAAGTATATCCACCAAGTGTTTAAGTGCAGCAGGGAGTGCTAGAGAAAAAACTTTTCTTGTATCACTAGATATTAAGCGTCGAATAATTGGGACACCTCAGTCATACACTCTATAAGTTCCTCTTTTGTTTTAAAATCAAGGATTGTCTTTTCTTTTACTTCAGCACTTGGCTCAGAAAAGCTAAACACAAGTACATAAGAAGTTATATTTACTTTCTCACTATTCATATCACACCACTCAAGACTCATCTCAGCTATCTCACCATCAACATTTACTATACCTGCTGGATAAAGCATTTTAACTTTTGTTAAATCTATCTCACCATCTTTTGAATTATATATCATTTATTATTACCTTTATTTAATGTTTTATTCATCTTTCCGCTATGCATTTTATAAAAAGCTAAAAGACCAAAAGTTACACCAACTATAATGCTAAATACACCCCAAAAATCATCTCTTTCATATGCCATTACTATCCAACAAATATCTGCAAACAAGTAAACCGCAACAGCTTCATATATCTTACCCCTAAAAGTTAAAAATGCACCAATATTTAAAAGCAATCCGCCCAATACTGCAAAACTCATAACATCTCCCCTATCTCTTTACTCTTTAAAATCCATCTAAAATAAAATCCACCAAGCATAAAACCAACAGACATAAAGATAGCTATCTGCTGTAATGAAAAATCATTTGTTGCTAAAAATCCTATCATAAACGATGTAAAAGCAGCAGTCCCTAAAAACAACATATCATTATAAGCTACTATTCTACCATAGTATTTCTCATCTATATTTTTTTGTAGTAAAGTATATGTATAAGACCATAAAGTTGTTGTAAAAAGTCCTACAACTACTGAAGCAAAAAGAGATAGATAAAAATTATGCATCAAAAAAGCCCAAAGCAACACAGCTAAAGCTTGCGCATAAAATATATAACTTATGTATCTGTTTTTTGTAAATTTAGCTAAGAGTATTGGTCCTACAACTAAACCAAGTGCGCGTAATGCATGTAAAAGCCCAAGAGCCAAAGATGTGGCTATAACTCCAGCATAGTATCTATCTACCATCAGAGCTACCAATGCATCAAAAGCAGTCAGACCTACAAATGCATGCAATAACATTAGGTGAAGTGCGAGTGGATTTTGTTTTATATAGCTAAAAGTTCCACTCATCATCTGAAGTAGATTCTCTCCACTTTTGATTATCTCTACATGTAGGGGTAGTTTGATTAGAAGTATAAAACCTATAACAAATAAAGTCCCATCCAAGATAAATGCAAAATCAACACCAAACCAATAAACAACAAAACCACTTATAGCCATACCGAGTGTATATGAAAATGACCATATAATAGAATGCAGTTCATTTGCTTTTTGTAATTTATCTCCAGAAAGTATTTTTGGAAGTAGTGACATCTCAGTAGTAAAGTAAAAAGAAGCAGCAGCCATCTTTACAAATATTAAAACATATAATAAGTTTAAATCTTCAACACCATTTACAAAAACTAAACAATATGTTGCCACAATTTCAAAACTTATCAAGATAAGTAAAAGTTTTTTAGGCTTCATTTTATCAATAATTGAGCCAGACAATGGAGCTTGAATAACTCCAGCTAAAAAGTGAAGCATTGCTACAAAAGCTACAACACTTGGCTCTACTTTTAGTTCCAGCAATAGTGTATATATAGCAACATTTGAAAACCATGCACCAAAATATGCAATAAGCTGTATAGTTGACAATCGTCTTAGTATTGGCTCTATTTTTAATAAGTTTAAATATTCATTCATTGATGCAATATTATCATTAAAATAGTGTATAAAAATAAAAATTTTAAATTTTTTGCAATTTTTATTAAAGTTATTTTTTTTATGGTCGATTTGGTGTGTAATAATAGTATTTTTTATTAGATACTAGTTTAAAGGAGTAAGTCATGGATGGCATAGCAAATGTTGCAAAACAACAACAAACTCAAATAAGTACACCAGAGGTTCAAGGAAGAGCTGCTCAAGTACAACAAACTCAAACGCAAAGTACTAATGAAGTTGCAAAAGAGATGGCTCAGACAGCTGAAGAGCAAGGTACCAAGCAAGATACTAAGATAAACTCTGAGGATCAAGTTAAAGATTTGGTCAATCAATTAAACAAAGCTTTATCGCCACTAAATACAAGTATAAAATTTGGTGTTGATTCACAAGATGTATTTTATGTATCTGTAATAGATATGACTACAAGTCAGATGATTAGAAGGTTTCCAGCAGAAACTGCATCGAGCTTTTTACCAAAAATGCAAGAAGTTACTGGTATATTATTTGACACAAAGGGGTAATCTCTTTTACCCTTTTTTTTAACTTTTTCTTCATCTTAAACATACTAACCATTTTTTAATATCTTTTGTTATATAATCGCGATATTTATTTTATAATATAAGGTTTTTTATATGAAAAAAGAAGTTAAAAAAGTAGTCTTAGCCTATTCTGGTGGATTAGACACTAGCGTTATCCTAAAATGGTTGCAAGAAGAGTATAAAGCTGAAGTAATAACTTTTACAGCAGACCTTGGTCAAGGTGAAGAGGTTGAACCAGCTCGCCAAAA
>Ga0256837_1000904_pt1 | contig 22328 bp, 17 predicted proteins | sample 4562384metaG_FD_185976 | JGI IMG/M metagenome (GOLD analysis project Ga0256837, IMG submission 185976) | Hydrothermal vent microbial communities from Guaymas Basin, Mexico - 4561-384 | ecosystem: Environmental > Aquatic > Marine > Hydrothermal vents | place: Mexico: Guaymas Basin | collected...
ACCTTGTGTGGCAGTTTGCGTGATGTTAAATTCAACGTTAATTGTTGAGGCTGAGCCAAACTGTGCGCCGCGAACTGAATAATTTGCAATAGAAGAGTGGACTGATGAGCTTCCGCTTTCTTTAAAGCCTTGACTACCGTCTAGTAAACGTTTGCCAGCAAACTTTGTCGTGTTGGCAATGCGATCGATGGTATTTATGGCTGAGTCCACTTCAGCCTGATTGGCGGCGATCTGTTGTGCGTCCATTCCACCTGTCGAAGATGCCTCTACAGCTAAACCTCTTACTGATTTTAGTAAGCTATTCATTTCTGTTAAAGCGCCTTCTGCTGTGCCTATAATGTTTGAGGCACGTTGCGAATTAGATATGGCTTGTTCCATACCGCCTATTTGCGCGCGTAAGCCTTCGCTAATTACCAATCCTGCTGGTTTATCAGCTGCTGTGTTGATTGCAAATCCAGAAGATAACTTCTGTAGCGATTTGCTCATACGGCTATCCGTAGCCATAAGTTGATGATGTGCATTTAAACTTGATACATTGTTTGCAATTCTTAGTCCCATAATATCCTCCTTGATAAGGGATTGAAATAAATTGTGTTGTACGTAAATTTAAATAACATCCTTGCTACCTAATCTCACGTACATCTGATTTATCGGCTCAGGCTAAAGCATACTTTAGATAAAAATCAAAGTTTTTATAAGTGGTTTTATAGTAAGGTTTTATATGAGGTTTATTTTTGATTTATTTTGGTTTTTTATCGAAAAACAACTTTAGTATTTTTTAAATAAAAAAAGGCACTAACTTTTAATAAAGTCAGTGCCTTTAATTGTTTTGTTTGATAGTGGCGGAGGAAGTAGGATTTGAACCCACGGTACCCGCAAAGGTACATCGGTTTTCAAAACCGACGCATTCGGCCACTCTGCCATTCCTCCGCAAAGATGGCAGAATTATAGTAATATTTATTAAGATGTAAACTTTTAAATTGAATAATTTAAAAGTTTTATCGCAGGTTCAAAATGAGGACATCTTTTGAAGGTTTGTAGCAATTCTGACGAAGGATCTCTGCGTTTTAGAGGACGTATTTTATTAGATAAAGTAGCTCTGCCAGGTCCGTTAGAACTTACATCACCAGTTATATTTGTATAACTACTCCATTTATTAATAAATTCTGCATCAAAGGGGATGTCTAAGGCTTGGCATAGTATTTTTGCGTATTTATTTGGTTCATTGGTAAAATCTTCAAAACGTACAAACCCTATGGTTTTGGCGTGTTCCGCAAAGGCTAAATATCCTTTTAGAAAAGTAGGTATATTAATTTTACCATTAATTAATCCTAATTTTTCTAGGCTGAGCCATTGGTCTATTGGGTGTCTAACAGTTGTGATTTGTTTTAAGTCAAAATACTGTTTTAGTACATTGGCAGTGTTTAATTGATAACTTGGATTGTCAATCCATGGTGTACCGGTAAAATCTAAGTGTGACCAATCTCTGATGAGTAGATGTTTGTTTTGCCCTTTTGCACGTCTGGCAATTAATCTTATAGCTTGTTCCCAATTAATTGTACCCCTTGCTTTAAGGGCTTCTATGTCTTTATCGGATAATAAATTATGATATTTAATTGCTTGGGTTAGCGGATTAAAAGGTTCGGCAAATGTTAAAGGGTGTATTTCTGATAGCATTGCTATATCTTGCATACATCCCAAACATTTGGATATTAGCGTACCGCCAGAACGCGCCATATTGTGAATTATTGATATTTGTGTTTTCATAAATTTATTTAAACATAAGTTTGTGTATAGGGCAATTTTATAATATTAAAAATATGCTATAATATTATTTTTATTTGAGGACACTTATGATTGAAGCAATAATATTTGATATGGATGGGGTATTGGTTGATTCGGAGGCCTTTATTTTAAAGGCGGCGATAGAAATGTTTGCTGAAAGGGGTGTGACGGCTTTGCCGGAGGATTTTAAGCCATTCATAGGTGCTGGTGAGGATAGATATATAGGCGGTGTATGTCAGAAGTACTCTATTAAATTTGATTCTCAGCGTGATAAAAAGCGAGTTTATGACATTTATTTAGATTTAATTAAGGGTAATTTGCAACCGCTTGCTGGTGTGCATGAGTTTATTCGACAATGTAAAATTAAAAAATTAAAATGTGCAGTAGCTTCTTCTGCTGATTTGGTTAAGGTTGAGGCTAATTTGTTAGAGATAGGTTTGCCATTAAATACTTTCAATGCCGTAATTAATGGTCAGGATGTTAAAAATAAAAAACCTGCGCCAGATATATTTTTATTGGCAGCTAAAAAGCTAGACGTAAATATAAAAGATTGCATAGTTGTTGAAGATGCTGTAAACGGTGTTGAGGCGGCAAAGTTAGCTGGTGCTAGATGTTTAGGCTTAACTACTAGCTTTAGTGCAAAACAGTTACACAAAGCGGATTGGATTGCGCCAAATTTAGGTGCTATATCAATTGATGTTTTAAGTTAATTTTTTTATTTCGACTAATTTGCTAAGTGCTTGTATGCGTGTTTTATTTGGAGTAGCGGTGCTTAGGCATTCTACAGATGCGCTGGCTGTAGCGACAGACATAGCGATAGTATGTTGGTTTAATGTTTGATTGGGAAAATAGTGAGCTAGAAAAGTACCTAAAAGTGCATCGCCAGCACCGGTGGTGTCACATACTTTTACTTTTGGAGGGTGTGCTATAAAAATATGCTTAGCATCAGCAAAATACGCTTTATCATTGCCAAATGTGGCGATAATAATTTCATGCTTTTTTCTTAAGTGCTTTATTGTATTGATAATTTCGGTTTGATTGTTTATAGCAAAACCAATAATGTCTTCTAGCTCGTATTGGTTTGGTTTTATTATTGTTGGGTTGGCTTTACAGCCAGCTAATAAAGCGTCCTTACTGCTATCGAGAGCTATGATACAATGTTTTGTGTGCAGTTGATTTATTAGTTGTGTTAAAATATTTTTTGGTAATGCGGGTGGCAATGAGCCGCAAATAGCTACGACTGATTGGTTATCTATCTTTGAGCAAATTGAATTTATTATATTTGCAGGACTGGCATGTATATTTTCCCACCCTTTGTCGTTGATTTTTAGTTCTTGACCTTTGCCATCAGTGATGGTTGTGTTTATTCTGGTTGGAAGTGGTATATTTATAAAATTGTTTGTAATATTTGATGTTTTAAATAGTTTTTGAAATATATTATCTTGACTGTTTCCGATGAGTCCAGTTGCATTGGCGTTTATGTTCCATAGTTTTAATATTTTAGCGACGTTAATTCCTTTGCCACCAGGTTGTTCTATTGTTGTAGAGCATTGATGTATAGTATTTAATTTTAAGGTTTCAGTTGTGATTATAGTTTTGTCAATGGCAGGATTTAATGTGATGGTGGCAAATTTCATCATAGGTTTTCTTGTATAATCTCGTTTAGTGTTTCTATGTGTTTAGGGTCTGTACCTAGTGCAGGTACGTACTTAAAGGACTGGCCACCATTTTGGATGAATAGATTTTTGTATTGTACGGCTACTTCTTCTAGGGTTTCTAGGCAGTCGCTGGCAAATCCAGGGCAAATAACCAAAACTTTAGTTTTGTTTTTATGGATAAGACTGATTAAAACATCTTTAATGTTTGGGCTAAGCCATGCTTCTGGACCAAATTTGCTTTGATAACAATGTGTGAATTGTGAAGTATTGAGGTTTAATTTTTGTATTAATGCTGTAGTTGTGGCTAGGCATTCTTGTTCGTAGATATCGCCATTTTTGATATAGCGTTTAGGCAAGCCGTGATAAGAGATTACTAAGTGAGTATCAGGGCTTAAATTATTTAGTGTTAAGGTAAGTGCATTTATGTAGCTAGGGTGTTGGCAATAGCCATTTACAAATTTGATATTAAAATTATTATCTGTGGTGTAGAGTTTTGCTATATCTTGAATGGAAGTATGTGTGCTATGTGAAAATTGCGGAAATAACGGTAAAATTAATATGTTTTTAATCTTATTGTCTTTAAAAAATGCAAAGGCGTCTTTAATGCATGGTTGGCCATAACGCATTGCTGTATAGATTTTGCTTTCAGGCAGAAGTTTTTGTAGCTTGTCGCTTATTTGTTTGCCGTTTTGAATTAGCGGTGATTGGTTGTGTTTCCATATTTTAGCGTATAGTTTGGTTATTTTTTTTACTCTTCGTGGCAATATTATATAACGTAATATGGGTTGCCAAAGCCATGGGGGGTAGTCTACTATGCGATAATCACTTAAAAATTCTAATAGATATTTTTTTACTTCAACGGCGTTAGGTTTTTGAGGACTGCCTATATTGATAAGTAAAATGCCTGTTTTCATTTATAAATTTAACATAACGACAAATTGGTGTGTCATAGGCTATTATATTGTCTGTTATAATAGCCTATGCTTTGTTTAGCTTTTGGTTAATAGTTTAGCTGGAACAGAGTTCTTAAAGTCTTTTTTTATACGTTCTATATATTTGTTTGCTTCAGTCTCTTTGCCTAAACTTTTTAAAGAGTCAGCACAGCCATGCATTGCGTATGGTGTTAGGTAGTTTTTATCCATTTCGGCTACTTCACGAAATATTTTACCAGCCTGCGCGATTTTGCCTTCACTGTATAGTTTATTGGCTAGACTAAATCCTATCCAAGCCCCTGCAATACTATTTTTATGTTCGGCAAATACTTTAGTTAAGTCTTCACTTGTTTTTGCCTGATCAAAAGCTGTCCAAGCAGCTTGATTCTTACTTTCTATGGACGCATTGATGCCGATACCAATTAAAATAATTAATAAAATAGTAATAGCTATGTATATATATTTCTTAAAAGGTTCGAGTGAGAAGTCTTGATTCATAAAATTTCCTATTTAAAATTAACGTAATCTAATGGTTATAAAAGTGCTATTGTCCTCAGTTTTGACTGTAATAGAACATTTTTCTGACTCTTTTTCAAAGTCTATAGTTTTTGAATTTCCAAATCCCATAATTGATACAATTTTCCAATTGCTTACAGGCATTTGTTCTTTAAAAAAAGCTAAGGAGTCTTCCATTGAGGCTTTGCCTTCATAACGCAGGTGTGCAATACGAAAACTGTTGGCCTCGTGAGAATAAGACTCTTTTACTAACAAGGCAAATCCCTTAGGGATGGGTATATCATTGAATTGCAAATTAGTATTTGTTTCTAACACAATTGGTAAACCTGTATCATCAAGGGTTCTGCCAAGGCTTTTTTCGTGATTAGAACAACCCACCATAAGGTATAGGCATATCATTAATAGACCAGATTTAAATAACATAATTCTCCTGATTTAATATACGCCCGGCAGGGTTCGAACCTGCGACCCTCGGCTTAGGAAGCCGATGCTCTATCCAGCTGAGCTACGGGCGCTTAATATATTTGAAATAATATACAATATGCGTTGGTGTTTTCAATGTTTTTTGTGTTTGTTATCTACGAGTTGATTTTATTGTTGTTTAAAATGAATTTATAAATAATTTTGTTTTTAGTTGTTTTTTTTGGGGAAAGATTGTATAGTTTCGCTTCATTAGTTGGCTTATAAGCCTTTGGTCGGAGATTATGGCAGATTTACAAACTAGAATTATACGTGTAGCTCGTCAGGTGTTTGAAGCGCCAGATATAGAAATTACAGGTGATACGGCTATTGTCGATGATTTGAAGATTGATTCGGTGGATGTGAATGAGTTTCATTATCAACTTGAGTTAGAGTTTGATTTACGTTTGCCAGATTCTGTGCCAGCTAGCTTCAATAAAATTAAAGATATAGAAAAATATATCGAGAAGAAGCTAAAATAATCAAGACCCCTCCCTAGGGTGTAGCACAAGCGCATGCTTATGCTGCACCCTTTTTTAATGTTGATTTTTAAAAGTTATTATTAAAATTTCTTTGCCATTAAAAAGTTAATCTTTAAAAATTTCTTCACCATTAGCTTGTATTGTTGTAAACTAAATGGTTGTTTATTCTCGTGGAGGCGGGAAGTTTTTTGTGAAGGATAGGTATGAAAATTCTAGTCTTAAATTGTGGTAGTTCATCGGTAAAATTTGCGTTATTTAATTCTGATACACAGCAAGAATTGGTAGGTGGACAGGTTGAAAACATTGGCACTGCTAATGGTTTGTTAAAAGCTACTAAGGGTGATGAAAAATACTCTAAAGAATGTGGTGAAGTTAATCATGAAATAGCTATTGATGCTATCAAAGCTTATTTAGATTCAACTGGATTAGTTGAAGATGGTATCGGTGGTGTCGGTCATCGTGTTGTGCATGGTGGAGAGCACTTTAAAGATTCTGTCATCATTACAAATGAGGTTTTAAAAGGGATTAAGGAGTGTAGTGATTTGGCTCCATTACATAACCCAGTTAATTTATTAGGTATAGAATTTAGTCAAAAATATTATCCAGGCGTGCCTCAAGTGGCTGTATTTGATACGTCATTTCATCAAACTTTAGAACCAAAAGCATTTTTGTATCCAGTGCCATACAATTTGTATGAAGATTATAGTGTTAGGCGTTATGGTTTTCATGGTACAAGTCATCGTTTTGTAGTTGCTAAAGCTGTTGAAATGCTTAATAAGAATGTAGAAGATTTGAATATCATAACAGCCCATTTAGGTAATGGTTGTTCAGCAGCTGCAATTAAAGGTGGTAAAAGTGTTGATACTACCATGGGTTTAACACCTTTAGAAGGGTTGATGATGGGTACACGTAGTGGAAGTGTCGATCCAGGTTTACATTCTTTTTTAAATGAGAGTTTAGGTTGGGATATTGCTAAGATTAATTCAGTATTAAATAAAAAAAGCGGGTTGTTAGGAATTTCAGGTCAAAGTCAAGATATGCGTACTTTGGCCGAAGCAGCTGAAGCTGGCGATGCAAGAGCAGCTTTAGCTATTGAAATTTTTGTTTATCGTTTAGCCAAGTCGTTAGCTTCGTTAGTGCCGGTTTTGGGTAGTTTAGATGTATTAATCTTTACAGGTGGCATAGGTGAAAATAATCGTAAACTTCGTGTAGATGTGATTAAGGCATTAGGTTTCTTAGGTTTAGAAATATCTGAGCAACGTAATATAGATAATGGAGTTAACAGTAATGGTATTATTACTGCAGATGATTGTAGTGCAATAGCCATGGTTGTCCCAACTAATGAAGAATTATTAATTGCATTAGATACTAAACAAGAAATTTTAAAAGAAGGAAAATAATATGAAGCGAGTTTATGTTGTCATTCCATCAGGTCATAGTGTTGGCTTAACTTCTGTAAGTTTGGGTTTAGTGCGCGCTTTAGAACAAACCAATCATCGTGTCGCATTTTTAAAGCCAATATCACAACCTGACGCCTCTGATCCAACTTCAGATCATTCAGCTCAATTAGTTAAAAAACTTAGTAATTTAGATAGTCCTAATCCTATTGATTTGGTTGTAGCTGAGCATTTATTGTCTACAGGTCAAGAACAGGTGTTGATGGAACAAGTTGATGATTTGTTTCAAAAAGTGGCTGGTGATGTCGATGTTGTGGTAGTTGAAGGTATGGTTAGCTCTCATGAAGTGTTTTTTGCAAAACGTTTAAATGCTTTGATGGTTGATGCCTTAGGTGGTGAAGTTATTGTTGTTGCTGCTCCAAACGGCAAAGATCCCAATGCTTTAGCGGAGTCAGTAAGTATACAAGTAAGAGAGTTCGGTTCTGATTTTAAAACAAAGGTTGCTGGGTGTATAATTAATAAAATAGGTTGTTCAGAATCTTGCGGTCAATCAGAAACTTCAATAGAGCATGCTAAATTAAAATTCTTTGGTGGCAGTCATGATAAAAGTGAATTTATCACTAAATGCACTACAAAATATCGTGAAGCAGTAGAGAAGGCCGATATAGAAGTTATAGGTACAATTCCATTGGATAATGAGCTTAGCTCGCCAAGAGTGTTGGATTTGGCAAAAGTTATTTCAGCACATGGGTTACGTCAGGGTGATTGGCAGGTGCGTAGGGTTAAAAATATTGCCTTATGTACTATGACTTTGCAAAAAGGCTTAAATTATTTTCAAGAAGGTACGCTAGTTATTACAACTGGAGATAGAGCTGATATTATTTTAGGCGCAGCCATGGCTGAGCTAAATGGCATTAAGCTTGCAGGTGTGGTTATCTGTGGTGGTTTTGAACCAGATGCTAATGTCTTGATGCTTTGTGAAAGAGCTTTTGAGTCAGGTTTACCGTTATTGTCTGCTTCTACAGATGTGTTTCGTACAGCGTCGGTTATTTCTACTGCTAATATAGAAATACCAATCGATGATATAGAAAAAGGTCAAGCTATTATGGATACTTTGGCTAATTATATTAATAACGATTGGTTGATTAGCGCCTTAGGCGAAGAGCGCGAACATAGAACTTCTCCTCCCGCATTTAGAAATCACATCACTAAATTGGCGCGCAAGGCAGGTAAAAGGATTGTTTTACCTGAGGGAGATGAGCCAAGAACAATTAAGGCCGCTATTTTAAGTGCAGAACGTGGTATTGCTACTCCTGTTTTATTGGCTAAGCGTGAAGTAGTTGAAGAAATAGCTAAGGAGCAAGATTTAACTATAACAAATAATATTGAAATAATAGATCCAGATGAAATTAAATCTAATTACGTTAAGGATTTGATGGAAATTCGCAAGAAAAAAGGTCTAACAGAAGAACAAGCCATTGAGTTGTTATCAGATCCAATTTATGTGGGTACAATGATGTTGCATAAAAATGAAGTTGACGGATTGGTTTCAGGAGCAGTACATACTACAGCTAATACAATCCGACCAGCTATGCAGATTATTAAAACTCAGCCAGGAGCATCGTTGGTTAGTTCTGTGTTTTTTATGTGTTTGCCAGATCAGGTGTTAGTTTATGGAGATTGTGCTATTAATTTAGATCCAGACGCAGATCAGTTAGCGCAAATTGCAATTCAAAGTGCTGAGTCAGCTAAGGCTTTTAAAATACCAACACGTGTGGCTATGATTTCTTATTCAACAGGTTCGTCAGGACAGGGTGCTGATGTAGAAAAAGTGCGTGCTGCCACAGAAAAAGTTAAAGAATTAAAGCCTGACATTGTTATTGACGGGCCTTTGCAATACGATGCGGCCGTAACTAAATCAGTGGCAAAATCAAAAGCACCAAATTCCCCTGTTGCTGGTCAAGCTACAGTGGCTGTATTTCCTGATTTAAATACAGGAAACACAACCTATAAAGCTGTGCAAAGAAGTGCAGATGTTGTCAGTATTGGACCTATGTTACAAGGATTGGATAAGCCTGTTAACGATTTATCAAGAGGTGCATTGGTTGAAGATATTATTTATACAATTGCATTGACTTCCATTCAAGCTGTGCAGTGTGAGCAAAGGCACAACAAATAACCTTCTATGCAGATGTTTACAATTTCTATAAAAAGACAAATAAGATATTTGTCTTTTTATAGAAATCGTATTAAGCTATGATAATCATTATTATTTATAAAGCTTATGAGGGGGGTTATGAAAGTCTCAATTTTTTCAGTATTATTAGTTAGTTTTCTTGGTTTGATATGGGGTACATATTTAATTAATAATACTTCTTTTTATTTTAGTTCTCAAAAAGTTTTGCAAAAGCATGCAAGTGATATTATGGAAAATGTTGCTGTGTATGCTATGGAGCAAACGCAAAATTATTTGTCGAGGGCTCAAGAAGTTATCGAATTAACAGAGCATTTATTAAGCGCCAATGTTATTGATGTTTACGATAATGTATTATTCGAAAAATATTTATTAAACCAGTTAATCGTATATCCCAGTGTGACAGGTGTGTATGCTGCTACACCAGATGGTAATTTTGTATTTGTTTCGCGTGTAAAAAATGGCTATAGAACTAAAATTATAATTAAGAATAAAAAAGGCGCACATATAATATTACGCGATTTAAAAGGTTTTAAAATTAAAGAGATTAATCACCAAAAAGATGAGTTTAATCCTCTTAATAGACCTTGGTATATTGGCGCTGTTGCCGATAAAGATACTCATTGGAGTACTCCATATATATTTTATACATCGCAAAGGCCAGGTATTACTGTTTCTAAACCAAGTTACAATTCTGATGGTAGTTTAAGAGCAGTAATAGGGGCGGATATTGAAATTAATCAATTATCTAAGTTTGTCGCTAATTTACATATTGGCGAAACTGGTAAAGCTTTAATAATCAGTCGAAATAGTGATGTTGTGGCTTTTTTTGATGAACAAAAAATAGAATATTTTTGTAGAGATACTAAAAAAGTATCGCGATTGATTAAAGTTAACGAATTTAACGATAAAATTTTTAATAGTGCCTTTGATAAGTTGTTATTAGATAAAATGCATATAAAAATTGATTCTCCAGTTTATGCTAATTTTGACTGTGATGGTAAGCATTACCAAGCTATGTTAACACCTTTTGTCAATAAGCAATGGCCGTGGCTTATTGCTATATATTATCCTGATGATGATTTTTTAGGTGGTTTAAAAAGAAATCAGAAAGATAATCATTTAGTTACTTTTGGTATTTCAATTTTAGCAACTATATTAGCTTTCTTTTTAGCTAGGTCAATCTCAGAGCCTATTATAAAATTGCAGGGTTTTGCAAAGTCTATTATTGACGAAAGTACACAAGAGATTAAATTTAAAACTAATTTCAACGAAATATCTAAAACTTTAAAGATATTTAATGATTTACATTTAAAGTTGATGAATGAAATCAAGCAAAGAAAAATTATTGAAGAGGATTTAACAGCTAAAGAATCGGAATATACTTCATTGATAGAGAATATAAATGTAGCCATTTTTAGAACAAAAATAGACGGTCATGTATTAAGAGCTAATAGGATGTGCATCACAATGTTACAGGCGGATGATTTTGAAGATGTACAGGCTATGGGGGCATGGTCAATTTATGAAGATTCAAATGATAAGCATATAATGTTGGAGAAGCTTAAAGAAAATGGTGAGATAGAAAATTTTGAGTTTAGATATAAGAAAAAATATGGCAAACGAGGATGGGCATCTTTATATGCAAGCTTGAAGTATGACAAGCATGGGCAACCATTATTTTTAGATGGCATTATTTATGATATTAGCGAACAAAAAGAAACTCAGGAGAGTTTGATTATATCTGAAAGATTGGCTGCAGTAGGAACGTTAGCAGGTGGTGTAGCTCATGAATTTAATAATATTTATACTGGTGTATTAGGCTACGCTGAAATGGGCTTAAAACAATTAAATGTTTCTGAAAACACTAAGCAATATTTTGAATTAATTTGTAATTTAGCATCGCGCACTAAAATATTAACTACTAATTTATTATCTTTTTCGTCTAAAAAAGTTACGGGTAAGTATATGGTTAATTTAAATTCTTTGTTAAGTGAATCGCTTGCCTTAGTGGACGGTGAATTTAGTAATGATAATGTAAAATTAAATATTCGTTATGGCGTGATTGATGATTTAATGGTAGATGGTCGACAAATCTCACAGGTAATTCTTAATTTATTAGTTAATGCTCGCCATGCTTTAATAGGATGCAAAATTAAGCAAGTAGATATAGCTACTGGTGATGACGGTGATTATACTTGGATAAAAATTAGTGACAGTGGATGTGGGATTAGTTTAGAAAATAAACAAAAAATATTTACACCGTTTTTTAGTACAAAAGGAGAGCACTCAACTGGCAATAGTCCGCAAGCTTCTGTGGATGGTGTTGGGTTAGGTTTAAGCGTGTGTAATACTATTGTCGAAAACCATAGAGGGTGTATAGAGTTTGACTCTAAAGAAGGTTTAGGTTCTACCTTTACTATTTTATTACCTAATAATTTAAAAGCAAAATCTGATGTTGCTTCTTTAGATAATCAGCATGTAAAACGTGTTATGGTGTTAGATGATGAAGAAGATGTTTGTGAAATAGTAAAATTTATTCTTGAAGATTTAGGCTATGAAGTTTTTACAAGCTCTGATGGGTATGCAATGTTAGATAAATTAGCTACGCAAAAATTTGATTTATTATTGGTTGATTTGCAAATGCCAAAAATGAGTGGCCAAGATTTTATCGAGCATATACAGGTGATGCCAAAGGATGTGCGTCCTGCTATTATGGTTTTAACAGGTAGGTTAAATGATTATATGCAAGAACAAATAAATAATTTAGATATTGTTGATGTAATTTCTAAACCGTTTGAGATGGCTGAGGTGCAAGAAAAAGTTCAAAAATTTATGCACAATAAGCCTAATGGTTAGCAGAAAAATCACTTGCTTAGTCTAATTTAAGTCTTACAATTTTTATTTATGCAAAGAAAAGGATTAAGTGCTAGTTTAGAAGATTACTTAGAAGTGATTTTTCATATATCTAAAAAAGATGGTTCTGCAAAGGCGCGTGATATAGCAGATAAAATTAAAGTTAGCAGAGCTTCTGTAACAGGAGCTTTGCAAACCTTAGGAAAAAAAGGTCTCATTAATTACGCACCGTATGATGTTATTACACTAACAGAGGAAGGGTCTGTTGTGGCTAGAGATATTGTCAAACGTCATGAAGCTTTACGTATATTTTTTGCTGATATTTTGGGTGTGAATGCCGAAATTGCCGAATCTACAGCCTGTTTAATGGAACACTCTATGCATCCAAATATTTTAAAGCGTATGGAAGAATATTTGTTGTTTTTAGAACATAATCCATGTTGCCACTTTAAATATGTTGAAAACACAGGGTTTGTCTGCACAGATAAATGTGAATAATTTATATCCAGCTTGGCATCGACAACGGGCTTTGTTGATGTGTTTTCCTAATGTAAAGCATTGGTATAATTATTCATCTGCAAAGTTAATATCTGATTATATACATTTTTTACAAATAGTTCTTAATTTTCAACCTGTTTGGCTATTGGTAGAAAATATTAAATATGTTAGAACTTATTTGACGGATTGTTTTTCTGCTAAATACCAATTGCATTTAATTGAGTTGTCGACTGATGATTGTTGGGTTAGAGATTATGGTGCATTACAAGTAGGGTCAAAATTAATTAATGCTAAGTTTAACGGTTGGGGAAATAAGTTTAGTTTTGATTTAGATAATAGCGTAAATGCCAAGTTATATGATTTAGGGTTAATACGCAATATGTTAGATATTGATTTTGTTTTTGAAGGTGGTGCTTTAGAATCAGATGGTCAAGGTACATTGTTAATAACAAATCAGTGCGTATTTAATAAAAATCGCAATACAAGTAAGTCGCTTGTTTTAAAGGCTTTAAAAAAATATTATTTTGCAAAACATATATTGTGTATAGATAATTCTATATTGAGTGGTGATGATACAGATGGACATATTGATTTGTTAGCTAGATTTATAAATCCTCATACAATAGCTTATGCTAAGGCTGACAAATTTCATCCAGATTTTATTAGTTTAAATGCTATGGAAAAAGAATTGTATAAATTTAGAGATATTAATGATAAAGCTTATAATTTAGTGCCAGTGCCTATGCCCAAGCCAATATTTGATATTAATGACTGTATGTTACCAGCTACATATTTAAATTTTATTTTAATCAATGGGGCGCTGTTAGTTCCTAGTTATAATCAGGATTTAATGGATAAAAAGGCGTTAAAAATTTTATCTATAGCATATCCTAATAGACAAGTTATTTCTGTGCCATCTATTGCGTTTATACATCAAGGTGGTGCGTTACATTGCCTATGTACAGAAATTTTTTAGGATATATAATGATTGTGAAATTTTTATCAATCAAGTTATGGGGATTATAATATGCACAAATATCAATTTGAAACGCTTTCTTTACATGCTGGGGCAGTAGTTGATGAGACTAACAGTCGGGCGTTGCCAATGCACCGTACAACAGCTTATGTCTTTCGTGATACCAAGCATGCGGCTGATTTATTTGCATTAAAAGAGTTAGGCAATATTTATTCTAGGCTAACCGAACCTACAACTGCTGCCTTGGAGCAACGTATGGCAACTCTTGAGGGTGGCAAGGCTGCTGTGGCAGTATCGTCGGGAACGGCAGCAATTCATTATGCTATAGTCAATGTTGCAAAAATGGGTGACGAAATAGTGGCTTCAAAGAATTTATACGGAGGAACATACACGATGTTTGATGCCATTTTACCTGATTATGGTATCACTACTAACTTTGTAGATATTAATAACTTTGATGAGGTGCGCTCGGCAATTAATAATAAAACAAGAGCTATTTATACAGAAGTAATCGGTAATCCAACTTTGGATGTTGCTAATATTAAAGGTGTATCTAAAATTGCTAAAGAGTTTAATTTACCTTTGATTGTTGATGCAACATTTAATACTCCATATCATTTTAGACCAATAGAGCATGGTGCAGATGTGGTTGTGCATAGTTTGTCAAAATGGATAGGTGGACATGGAACTGCAATAGGTGGTATCGTCATTGATGCTGGAAATTTTGATTGGTCTGATGTCAAATTTAGCTTATATAATGAGCCTGACGCCAGTTACCATGGTTTGCGTTATGCATATGATTTGGGAGATTTAAATAACGTAGCATTTGCAATGCGATTACGTTTAGTGCCATTGCGGAACCTAGGCTCGTGTATGAGTCCTGATAATGCGTGGATATTTATGCAAGGATTAGAAACCTTATCGTTGAGGATGCGAAGACATAGTGAAAATGCTTTACAGGTTGCAAAATGGTTACAAACTCAAGAAGAAGTATCTTGGGTTCGTTATCCAGGATTAAAAGCAGATGCTGGTTATAGAAATGCTAAGAATCAGTTAGAACGTGGTTTTGGTGGTATGGTTGTTTTTGGTATTAAAGGTGGTGTTGACAGTGGATCAAGATTTATAGATGCGTTAAATTTAATATCTCATGTAGCTAACGTTGGAGATGCTAAGTCATTGGCAATTCATCCAGCTAGTACTACCCATTCTCAATTGTCGGCAGAGCAACAGTTAGCATCAGGTGTAGGCGAAGATTTGATTAGGTTATCTATTGGTATAGAGCATATTAATGATATTATAAACGATATAGAGCAAGCGTTAGTTAGGTCAAAGGCTTAAAATGAAAATTTTACAAAACATACTAGAGAGTATCGGTAACACACCATTGGTTAAGTTAAATAAAATAGCAAAAGGATTTAATGTTTTAGCTAAATTAGAATCTGCAAACCCCGGTGGTTCTATTAAAGATAGAATAGCATTAAATATGATAGAGGATGCAGAATCTAGGGGTCTTTTACATGATGGGACAACTGTTATAGAGCCAACATCTGGCAATACTGGCGTAGGTTTGGCGATGGTCTGTGCTGCTAAGGGTTATAAATTAATTTTAACAATGCCTGAATCAATGAGCGTTGAACGACGTAATTTATTAAAAGCTTATGGTGCCGAGTTAATTTTAACACCTGCAAATTTGGGAATGAAGGGCGCTATTGATAAGGCAGAATTATTGTTGAAAGCAGAAGATAATGCTTTTATGCCGCAACAATTTAACAATTTAGCCAATCCAGATATTCATTACAAAATAACAGCTCAAGAAATATGGCAGGCATGTGATGGCGTAATAGATATTTTTATAGCAGGTATTGGAACGGGTGGTAGTATTTCTGGCATTGGTAAATTTTTAAAAGAAAAAAGCCCTAATATTAAAATTATAGGTATCGAACCTGAAGATTCTGCAGTTTTATCAGGTAAAAAAGCTGGTGCACATTCTATACAGGGGATAGGTGCAGGTTTTGTTCCAAATACATTAAATTTAGATTTATTAGATGAAGTTAAAACTGTTACTAATCAGCAAGCGATTAAAATGGCAACTCAATTGGTTTTACAGGAAGGAATATTGTCTGGTATTAGTAGTGGGGCAAATATTGCAGGTGCAATGGATATAGCTAAATTAACTATAAATAAAGATAAAACTATAGTTAGTCTTTTGCCAGACACAGGAGAGCGTTATCTTAGTACGGGTATATTTGATTAATGGGTATAAATGATTTTTCCACTCAGGATTTAGAGCGCTATGCCCGTCATATATGTTTGGACGGTCTTGGTAAATCAGGTCAGTTAAAAATTTGTAATGCTAAAGTATTAGTCATAGGTGTGGGTGGTTTAGGTTCTGTTGTTACAATGTATTTAGCGGCCGCAGGTATTGGGACTCTTGGGATTGCTGATGCGGATATAGTGGATTTATCAAATTTACAACGTCAAATAATTCATCATACAGATGATATTGGGGTTTCTAAAGTAGTTTCTGCTTCTTATAAACTAAAATCTATTAATCCTAATGTACAAATTAATTCTTATGATTTTTTCTTAAATGTATCTAATATAAGAAAGATTATTGGTAAATATGATTTCGTTGTCGACGCAACGGATAATTTTGCTTCTAAATTTTTAATCAATGATTCTTGTGTTTTAGAAAACAAACCTTTTTCTCATGGTGGGGTATTAAATTTTAATGGGCAAACTATGACGGTTATACCGGGTAAAACAGCTTGTTATAGGTGTGTTTTTGGTGAAGCTCCTCCTGAGGAAACAGAACCTACTTTAATGCAAAAGGGAATATTGGGAGCAACCGTTGGTGTTTTAGGTTCTATACAAGCTACTGAGGTTTTAAAGTATATAACTGGACTTGGTCAATGTTTAACAGATAGATTACAAATTTGTGATATGTTAAATATGAAATTTAAAACACTGAAAGTAAAAATCAATAATCAATGTAATTGTAGTTAGATAAATAAAAAAAGCCTGTCTATATTTTAGACAGGCTTTTTTTATTTATCTAAAGACTTATTAAACTTTAAATTCTTTGACAGTACTTTCTAGTTCATTAGAAATTTTATTTAATTCATTTGCTTGTGTCTTTGTTTTTAAAGCATTTGCTTTATTGGTTTTACTGTTTTTTTCTACTGTATGAGCGCCTTGGGATATTTCTCTGGCACCGCTGGTTATTTCCTGTACAGAAATATTAATTGATGATGCAGCATCGCTGACTAGGTTTATAGATTCTGTTATGCAACTAACAGTTTCTGTCTGTGTTTCTACAGCAGAACTTATTGATACAGTAATGTCGTTTAGATTATTAATTACTTTAGCTACGTTATCGATAGAATTTACAGCACTTGACGAGGCAGTGTTCATATCATTAATTTGTTGAGATATTTGTTCGGTTGCATTTGAAGTTTGTTTAGCAAGCTCTTTTACTTCGTTGGCAACCACAGCAAATCCTTTACCGGCATCACCTGCGCTGGCAGCTTCTATAGTAGCGTTTAATGCCAAGAGATTTGTTTGTGCAGCAATATCATTAATAATATCTAAAACTTCACCAATTTTTTGAGAGGTTTCTTCTAAGGTCTTCATGGTCATGTGTGCTTCTTCAACTTTTTCTGTTGATGCAGTTGCTGTTGAAGTGGCGTTTTGACACTTTGACGCAACCTCAGAAAGTGCGTTATTAATTTCTAAAGCAGCAGAAGCAACATTAGTAGCATTTGTGCTCATATCGTTAGAAGCATTACCAACATTTTCAATAGTGGTAGTAATTTCTTCAATTGCAGCTGCAGTTTGACTAGATTGATTTTGAGCATCTTCTGCATTTGCGTTAAGCGTAGATGATACATTAAATAATTCTTTAGATGATATTTGTAAGTCATTACTACTTCTGTGTAGCTTTTTTACAAAGCCTTGTAATTTATTTGCCATAATATTCATACTTTTAGATAGTGTGGATATTTCATCATTACCACTTACTGCAATTTGTGATGTTATATCACCATTGGCAATTTTGTTTGCAAAATCGTTAGCTATATTTAAAGGTTTTGCAATTATTTTTGATATTAAAAAGTAAATAACACCAGTTAAAATGAGTAATGACAAAATTGCTAATACGATCAAGTCTTCTAGTAATACATAAAACTGATCTTGAGATTTTTCTGTGCCTTGTGTTAGCAAAGCTAATTTTTCTTTAATATTTAATAAACATGCAATTACTCCAACTTGTTTACCTTTATAGTCTTTGATAGGAAATGTGCTAATATAATAATTGCCAATAATTTGAGAATTTAGTTGTTTGCGACCCTTATTTAGTAAATTGCCTGTGATTGTTTTATTAAATAAATCTTTATTACTGGTTACTGCTTGTACATAATCACCAACAATGGGATTTTTAGATGGATCTTGTAATTTTGTGGCTATGTTTAATAAATCTTTATTCATATATACGGCAATTTCACAATCTTTACGTCCCGAGTATAATTTTGCTACGTCTGCAAAAGAATATAACACTTCACAACTTCCTAAGTGCTTGTTGGTTTTAGTGTCTTTTATTGGAACTAGTCCTCTGATGGCAAAGCCGCCACGTCCAACTTCAATGCCACTGATTGATTCTTTATTTTTATTTACATCTATTACCGTATTTCTAAATGATTTTAAATCATCACTCACATCAAGCCATTGGCCATTGCGTTTGGTCTGTTTTTTGCACCATGCACGCAATAAACTGCGACTATTTGCTAGATGAAAATGTGCTTTAAATACTTTTACTCCAGAATGATGTATAAAATGTTTAGTTACTGGAATCATAAATTTACGTAAATGTTCTCTGGCCAACTGTACATGTTCGTCAGTTTCATTGTCAATATCGCCTTTAACAGCTTCTTGATAAGCTGATAAAACATCAGGCATACTTGCTAGTAATGTGGCTTGTCCAAGAGCTTTTATTCCAACCCGTTTGGTGTTTGATTTGACATCCGTTTCTATATTTTTAGCAATAATTTCAATATCTTTTAGCATATTAGATTTTAAATGACTAATTTGCATGTTACTATTTTCTTTGAATTTAAATGCACTAATGGATGTAGTGATTACACCAGATAATATTAAAAAACCTACAGTAGGTAAAATAAACTTGGTTTTGATTTTCATGAAGTCTCCTAAAAAAAATAAAATTTAGTTTAATGTCTATATTTTTATAAGTATAGTAAAAAATATAAAATTTAGGTTATGTTTAATCTGTTTAGTTTTGATTTACACAATTGAATATATTTTACATATTATGTATTCTATATAAATGAATTATATTATGTTTTCTATATTTTGTTTTATTTTATTAGTTTCGCCATTTGCAATTAGTAACCGTTGTTATGATTTAGCTAATTTACCGCAATCACTGTTTATTCAATCAAGCATAGATGTTTTATTTGCTATTTATTTGATATATAAAAGTTACAAAAATGATTGGAATATTAAGCTTGGAGGTAATCTAGGTGTTATATTTGTAATATATATTGCGGTTACATTTATATCTTGGCAATTTGCAGTGAATACGGGCTTGGCTTCTAGGCAATGGCATCATTTATTTGCTTGTTATTGTGCATTCTTATTTTCAGTAAATATTTGTGATAATTTTAAAAAAGTTACATATATTGCTTTATGTGTTTTAATAGCCGGTGTTGGTGTTGCATTGGTTGGAATGGCTCAATATTTTTTTAATTGGCGTGGTATTATTCAAACTACTGAAATTGGCTCTACTTTTGCCAATAAAAATATGGCGGCGCAGGTTGTTGTGTTTTCGATACCATTAGGGATATTTTGTTGGAGCAAAGCAAAAAATAAGTTTGCGGAGTATGCTTCGGTTATAGCAATTAGTATTAACAGTGCTTTTTTGGTATATACTGCAACTAGAGCGGCATGGTTGTCAGTGTTAATACAATTAAGTATTTTAACTGTTATTGCTTGTTTTAAATATAAACAAAGCGTATTTATTTTTAGGCATCGCTATCAATCAGCATTTTTTGGTATTTTTTTGTTTGTGATATTGGTTCATTTAAATGCTCATGGATTTTATAATCCTTGGAAGAGATTGGAAGGTAGGTTTCAGTCTATTGCGCAAACAGGTGAAGTTAAAGTAGCCACCCTTAATGATGGTACTCAAATAAAAAAAATAGAGGGAGCTGGTAATCAAAGTATTTCTAACCGACTTTCGAGATGGGCAAATGCTTTGGAAATGGCTAAGGATTATAAATATTTTGGGATTGGACTAAGTAATTTTAGAGTTTTTTATCCAAAATATCATTTAAAATTATTTAGAGATCCTGAAATACAAATATTGTTGGATTCTTGGGATGCACACAATGATTATGTGCAAACAATAGCTGAGTTGGGGCTATTGGGCTTAGTTTTATTGTTAGCGTTTTTGTTTTATTTTTTAAAGATGGCATTGAGGTCAATACAATTTGGTTTACTACCGATTTGTGTATCTTTGGCATGCGGAGGAGCTTTAATTAACGCTTTTTTTAGTTTTCCGTTAGAAAGGGCAATTCCGCCTTTTTATGGAGCTTCTCTTGTAGGTGCCTGTATAGGACTAATAGGTAGTGGTGGCTATAGTCCTAAATTTAGTTTGAATACAAAAGAATTAAAAATTATAGGCTTATATACTAGTTCAGTGTTAATGGCAATCTATTCTTTTTTTATATTACACAATAATATAGGTAGATATAAAGCTGACCAAGCGTTTAAGTTGACTGGCTATGCGGATCAACAAAAACGTTGGGATGATGTTCATTACTTTGCAAAACGTGTTGTCAAAAATGATAGTAGCCGTTATAGGGTTAATTTTTTTATTGCTAGGGCTTTTTTAGAACAAAAAAAGTATAATCTATCGATAGAATATTCTAAAAAAACACTGAAGTATTTTCCGTATGATTTTACGGCCTATTGGAATTTAGCCCAAGCTTATGAAGGTCTTAAAAGCTATGATTTGGCTTTAGATAATTATAAAAAAGCACAGTCTATTAAGCCTTATTATCCATTTTTATATAATAATATTGGTACTATTTTTGTGCGTCAGCATAAATTAAAAAAGGCTCTTCAACAATTTATTAATGGCAAAAAAATGGCACCAGATAACGCCTTATTTTATCGTAATTTGGCTTCTGTTTATGTGCAATTAGGTGATTTGCATAAGGCGAAAGATAATTATATTAAGGCAGTTGAGTTAGCACCAAATCGTGAACAATATTATTTAATGGCAGGAAATTTCTTATATAAAACTAAAGATTATCAAACTGCGTATAAAATATATCAAGAAGGTGTCAATCGTTTTTCTCAAAACGCAAAATTAAATAAAAATTTAGGGGTTGTGTTATATGTAAATCTAGGCAAAAAAAAACTTGGGGTAACATATCTTAAAAGAGCATTAGAGCTAGACTCAAGTATTGATGGAGCGCAAAATATGAAAAAAATTATAAATATATATAAAGGAAAGCGTAGAAAATAATTTATTTTGCTACTTAATCTATTCTTTTGATTTGTAATTGTGATTAATTTAATTATCATAAAAAAATTATTTTAAGGGGATATTATGCGTTTAAATTATTTCAAAATTATAATTTTTCTATTTGTTGTTTCTGTTATTGGACAAAGTCGTGCATTAGCTGTTACAGATATTGAGATTAGTGATGGTGGCAGTGTAATTGAGGGTGCTGCCTTTAGTTTTACAGTGAGTTTATCAGCGTCTGATACTGATACAATTACTGTGGACTATAATAGTACAAAAAATAGCACTACAGATAGCGAAGATTTTACCAATCAAATAACAGGAACTGTAACTTTTGCCCCTGGCGAAGTTAGTCAAATTATTGCGATAACAACTATTGCTGATGGATTAATTGAAGATCAAGAAACATTAGAGTTGGAGTTGTCTAATCCAAGTGAGAATGCTCAATTAGGAGAGACATATATAAATTCAGGCACTTTAGATGATGCTATACCAGATATTAACATTAGTGATTTTGGTGATTTTTTAGAGGGAACTATATTAAAAGTCCCGCTTAGTTTAACATTGGGTGTTGGGGCAACTGTTACAGTTGAATATTCTGGTGAAGGTTCTACAGCAGATAGCTCAGATTTTGTGAATCCTATAACAGGAACAGTTAGTTTTGCTCCTTGGGAAACAGTTCATACTATAAATATACAAATTATAGATGATCACTCCTTTGAAGGCATAGAGGATATAGCATTTCAAATATCAAATCCAAGTGACAATGCTAATCTTGGTGAGGTAACTACAGGTAATGGTAATATTGTCGATCAACCTCTTTATCTAAGTATCAGTCCGGCAGGTACGCATCCTGAAGGTACAAGTTTTATTTTTCCACTTAGTTTGTCTGCAAGTTCAGATGCGACAATTACAGTAGATTATTATCAAAGTGGTGGTGATGCCGATTCATCGGATTTTTCTAATGCTCTTACAGGTACTGTAACATTTGACCCAGGTGTAATTAGTAAAGATATTATCTTTGATATA
>Ga0256837_1000905_pt1 | contig 22305 bp, 23 predicted proteins | sample 4562384metaG_FD_185976 | JGI IMG/M metagenome (GOLD analysis project Ga0256837, IMG submission 185976) | Hydrothermal vent microbial communities from Guaymas Basin, Mexico - 4561-384 | ecosystem: Environmental > Aquatic > Marine > Hydrothermal vents | place: Mexico: Guaymas Basin | collected...
CACACCCGATACAACCAAAGTCATATATATCTATGAACAACTTTTACACAGCTACGGTTTATGAAAAGGGTGCAGAAGTCATTAGGATGATTTATACACTTTTAGGTAAAGCGAAGTTTAGAGATGCGACAGACTTATACTTCAAAAGTTTTGATGGACAAGCTGTAACTACAAGTGACTTTTTATGGGCTATGAGTGAAGCTAGTGGGATAGACCTAACACAGTTTGAGAGTTGTTGGTACAACAAAAAAGGTACACCTATACTAAATGTTGAACAATCTTTTAAAGATGGTGTTTTTACACTAAAGTTTATACAAGAGGATGATTTTTACTTCCCACTTAGAGTTGGACTTATAGATGAAAATGGTAAAGAGTTAGTAGATGAGGTGCTTATCATAGATGCAAAAGAGAAAGTATTTATTTATGAAAATCTTTCTACTATGCCTATAGCATCGATAAATCGTGACTTTTCTGCTCCGATAATTTTAAAAGAGAGTGAAAAAGATTTTGCATTTTTGATGAAGTACGATACAAACAGTTTCAACAGATACGAAGCAACTCAGAACTTTGCTATGCAAACTCTAAAAGATATGATGCAAAACAAAAAGATAGACAAAAACTTTATAGATGCTTATGGTTATCTACTAGATTTAGAGATAGATAACTCTTATAAAGCTTTACTTTTAGAACTTCCAAGTGTATCGGCGATTATGCAAACACAAAAAGTGGTTGACTTTGAAACTATATATGAAGTTAGGGAAAAACTAGCAAATGAGATAGCTTCTACTTATAAAGAGAAACTTTTAAAAATCTATAGTTTACTAGATGACAAAAGCATCCCTAACCGTGCGATGAAAAACAGAGCATTAAGAATTTTATCACCACTTGAAGATGATGAAGTTATAAACATAGCAAAAGAGCAGTACAAAACATCAACAACAATGACACAAAGGGTAGTAGCACTAGATGTTTTAGAAAATATCTCAATTTATGATGCAAAAGATGAACTTGAAGATTTTTATAACCGTTATAAAACAGATACCTTAGTTATGAATAAATACTTTGCTATCCGTGCATCTTCAGATGCAAAAGATGTGTTAGAAAAAGTAAAACAGTTACAAAATGACAAAGCTTATGATGAGAAAGTACCAAATCTAGTTCGTTCACTTATAGGAAGTTTTGCAAGAAATTACAAATATTTTCATAAAAAAGATGGAAGTGGATACAAGTTTATAGCAGATAAAATCATAGAGATAGATAAGATAAATGCTCAAATGGCATCTGGACTTTGTGGGGCATTTAAAGTTTATGACAAGATGAATGAAACAAACAAAAAGCTTATGAAAACTCAGTTAGAAAAGATACTCAACACCAATGAACTTAGTAAAAATAGTTTTGAGATTTGTGAAAAGATTTTAAATAACAATGTGCTATAATCCAAATTATTTTTTAAAAGGTTAAATTATATGGCAAAAGAACATTCATTTGATATTAGTGCAAAGATAGATATGCAAAATTTTAAAAATGCTTTAAATATGGTTGATCGTGAAGTTGCAAACCGTTATGACTTCAAAGGTACTACTTATGAAGTTACTTTTAAAGAGAAAGAAAAAGTTTTAGTTTTAGTAGCTTCAAGTGACAATAAACTAGATGCATTAAAAGACATAGTGGTGTCAAAGTTTTTAAAACAAGGTTTAAACTCAAAAGTTTTAGATGAACTTAGAGTAGAAGATGCTTCTGGAAATACAAGAAAAGCAACATTTAAAGTTGTTGATTATATAGAGTCAAAAGAGGCTAAAAAGATTAATGCTGAGATAAAAAAAATGAAACTTAAAGTGAACTCTCAGATAGAGGGAGATAGCATCAGAGTTAAAGGTAAAAGCTTAGATGATTTACAAAAAGTTATGAGAACTATCAAAGAGATGGAATGGGATGCACCTTTAGTTTTTGACAATATGAGATAACCATAAAATATGAAAAAACTAACTATAGCAGAAGCATCTCAAGAGATAGGAATATCAAAAGAAGCTATACATAACAGAATCAGAAGAGGTTCTTTAAACTGTATTATAGAAGATGGTATAAAGTATGTTATGTATGATGCTACTATAACTAAACAAGCAACAAGAAGAACCCCTGCAAAAAAACAAGTAGTTGATAATAACGATAAATACTACCAACTACTAGAGGTTCAAAACCAAAAACTTCAAGAAAAACTTGAAAAACTTGAACTTGAAACTAGCCTACTTAGAGAACAAAAAGAGCAGCTGCTTATAGCTGAAAAAGATAAAATCGAAGAGATTTACTTAAAAAAAGATGAACAATTAAAAAGTATATTGAGTGCTATAAATACCACTGCTATGATAAATGCACCTCAAAAAGAGGTTCATGATATAGAGATAGTTGATATTGAAGAAAAAGTAGAAAAAAAACCACTTATATCACTAAAGAAACATTTAAAAAATCTCAAAATCTCTAAAGAGAAGAGATTAAAAATAAAAGCTAAATTTAACAAAAAAGCTAAAAAAGACAAAAGAATCATAACTAAGGGAGATAAATTCTATATAGAACTCTCAAAATATGATTATAGTGATTTGATAGATAAATATTTAATCTAAATTTCTGCCCATAGCATCCGTGCATAAAGTCCTAAAGTACTTGTGTATCCAACATCACTAAAAACTAGATTTTTATCTTTATCATATATAAAGGTTGTTGGATAGGCTGAGATGTTAAACTTAGTTGCAAAGTAACCATCTGCATCGTTTATAAATCTAAAGCTTAATCCTCTCTCTTTCATATACTTCTTTATATCTTTGTTTGAACCAGAATTTACAGCTATAGTTAAAACCTCATAATTTTGAGATATTCTTTGAATATTTGAAGCTTCAAGTTTACAAGTTGGACACCAAGTTGCCCAAAAATGTATAAGAATAGGCTTGTCTTTTTTAAACTCATAGTTTATGTCAAGAGGTTGTTTAACTAAATCATAAGACTTATAAAAGCTTATAACATTAGCAAATATAGTCATAACAACTAAAAATAAAACTATCTCTTTTGTATAATATTTGATTTTTTCTTTCATGTTTAACACTTTTGTAATAATTTATAGATATTATAATAAAAAATATTAAAGGTTAGATATGTTTAGGTTATTAAGTTTATTTGTTATAGGTTTTTTAGTTATGGGTTGTGGAGAAAATCCAAAAGCATCACATAAAATGTTTCAAACTGTATCAAAAGAGGATGCTGTGTTAGTACAAACTTCTAAAGATAAAAGGTATTGTGCTAGATGTGGGATGGATTTAGTTAAGTTTTATAAAACAAGTCATAGTGCTACTTTAGATTCTAAAGTGTACCAATACTGTTCAATCCACTGTTTAGAAGATCATCTAGGTGATGGTGTTACACTTAAAAATCCAAAAGTTGTAGATGTAGCATCTCTAAAATTTATCAGTGTCCAAGATGCTTACTATGTTGTAGGAAGTAAAAAAAGAGGTACTATGAGCCGTGTAAGTAAATATGCCTTTTCAAAACTAGAAGATGCAAAAGAGTTTCAAAAAGTAAATGGTGGTAAAATTATGAGGTTTAATGATGCTTTACAAAAAGCTAAAGAGGACTTTAAATATCAGATGAGATAAATGTATTGCTATTTTGTAAAACTTGTGATAAACTAATTATAAATTTAAGATAAAAAAGAGAAAATTATGAAGCAAGTTAGTTATGAGTTGTTTAAAACATCAAACATAGAAAATATTTTAGCTGTTATAGAAAAAGAGTTGGAGCAAAGAAATGAATCTCCTATATGGAAGTTAAAAGTTGTTCCATTTTCTGAAGCTATTTTAAGTGTTTTAATCCCTTTAAGAGATGCTAAAAAACTTTTTGACCCTGAGGGAAAAGAGGTTGAAGAGTTAACTCCTGAACTTTTTTTCAAATGGAGTGATTTTGTAAGTTTAAAAATGCTTTATTTTAAGTTGAAAGATTCAGATATAGATGTTGATGTGTTAGGGGAATACTTAGCAAAAAGTAATGTTCATTTGGAAAATGAATATTTGGATTTTCCTATCGCAACTTACAACTTACACCAAGGTGTAAGTAATGTTATAAAATCTCTTTTATAGAGATTCTTTTAATCTTTTTATATTTGCTCCAACATTTTGAAGCTTTTTTTCTAGGTTATCGTAACCACGGTCTAGGTGGTAGATACGGTGAATATCTGTCTCACCATCTGCTACCATTCCAGCTAAAACCAATGCACTAGATGCTCTCAAATCAGTAGCCATAACATCAGTTCCACTTAGTTTTGAGTTTCCAGTTACTGTTGCAGTGTTACCATTTAGAGTTATATCTGCACCCATTCTTTGTAGTTCACTTACATGCATAAATCTATTTTCAAAAAGTTTTTCTTCTATGATAGAAACACCATCGGCTTGAGTTGCTAATGCCAAAAACTGAGCTTGCATATCTGTTGGAAAAGCGGGGTACTCTTGTGTAACTATTTTTACAGGTTTTATAGTTTGAGTTGGATTTATTGTTATAGTATCATCTGTTATATCAAATGTTAAACCCATCTCTTCAAGTTTTGAGATGATTGAACCCATGTGTTTTGCATCTACATTTTGTAAAGTTAGTTTTGACTTTGTTATAGCTCCAGCACAAAGGTAAGTTCCAGCTTCGATTCTATCAGGAATGATTGAAAACTCATCTATCTCTAAAAGATTAGAATCACGACCATGTATAGTTAATATCGCTGTACCGATACCATCTATCTGTACCCCACTAGCATTTAGAACTTCACAAAGTTGTACAACTTCAGGTTCACGAGCAGCATTTGTAATAACTGTTTTACCTTTAGCTAAAGATGCAGCCATAACTATGTTAGCAGTTCCTGTAACTGTGATTTTATCAAAGATAATATCACACCCTTTTAATCCATTTGGTGCGATAGCTTCAACATAACCAGACTTTATGTTTATCTTTGCGCCCATCTGTTCTAGTGCTTTTAGATGCAGGTCTATGGGTCTTTGACCTATTGCACACCCACCTGGTAACGATACTTCACAATGACCAAATCTAGCTAAAATAGGACCAAGAACTAAGATAGATGCTCTCATAGTTTTTACAATGTCATATTTTGCTTTTGTTTGTGTCAATGTAGATGTATCAACTGTTACTTTATCATCATGAAATTCACAATTTGCACCTAGATTTGATAACAGTTTTAAAAGAGTTTTTATATCTGCAACATTTGGCAGATTTTTTATATGTACATTATTTTTTGCTAAAATAGTCATTGCTATAAGTGGTAATGAAGCATTTTTAGCACCAGAAATTTTGATGATGCCATCTAATTTTTGTTTGCCTTGAGTTTGTAAGTAATCCATAAATCTCTTTATTTTTGATATATAATTTTGGTATTATAGCAGATTATGTATTTGGATTATAGTTTTGCGAGAAATCTATAAATTTATCTGCTGGTATAGGTTTTGAATAATAATATCCTTGAAATTCATCACATCCTAATGTTTTAAGAAGCTCTACATGCTCTAAGGTTTCTACACCCTCAGCAACGGTGCTAAAGCCTAGTGAATGAGCCATAGATATTATAGTTTGAACGATAACTCTGTCTCCCTCATCTTTAACCATATCAAATACAAAACTTTGGTCTATTTTTAATGTATTTATCGGAAATTTTTTAAGATATAAAAGTGATGAATGTCCTGTTCCAAAATCATCTATAGCTATAGAAACACCTAAACTTTTAAATCTTTCTAAAATTTTTAAAGTATTATCTAGGTTTTTCATAGATACAGTTTCTGTTATCTCAAATTCTAGCTGTTTAGGATTAACTTTGTACTTTTCTATAAGAGATGAGATAAATGGTAATAAATTTTGATCTTGAAACTGTCTTGCACTTAGATTTATAGCTATTTTTAAATCTTTTAATCCAACTTCATTGAATTTTACAACTTGTTTTATAGAGTCTTCAATAATCCAATTACTAAGTTTTAAGATAATTCCTGTACTTTCAGCTACATGTATAAACTCATCTGGGAAAATCATACCTTTTGTTGGATGTATCCATCTTATAAGTGCTTCAGCTCCAGATATACGGTTTGTTTTAACATCTATTTTTGGTTGATAATACATTTGTAAACCAATATCTGTTTCAATAGCTTCTCGTAAATCATGTTCAATTGTAAGTTGTTTTGAAATATAATTACCCATGTTTTCAAAATATATTTTATAATTATTTCTACCATTTTGTTTAGCTTCATACATAGCAGTATCAGCATTTTTTATAAGTCCATCCATCTCTATGGAATCATCAGGATATATTGAGATACCAATACTTGTAGATATATATAGTTGGTGTGATTCTATGTTGTGTTGACCATTAAGTGCTGTTAAAATCTTTTTAGCAACATCTTTAGCATCATCAATTGAATCTATATCTGGTAAAAGTATTATAAACTCATCTCCACCAATTCTTGAGAGTGTATCTGATTCTCTTAATTGTTTTCTTAAAAGTTTTGATGTATATATAAGAAGTTTATCACCTATAGAATGTCCTAATGTGTCATTTATAAGTTTAAAATGATCTAAATCTAAAAATAAAATAGCAACTTTACTGTTTTGTCTTTTTGCATATTGAAGAGCTTTATGTATACGGTCTTTTAGTAAGCTTCTATTTGGTAATTCTGTTAGTGAATCATAAAAAGCTAATTTATGTATAGTTTTTTTGTTTTTTTCCTCTTGTGTAATATCCATACTAGCAGCAATAATTTTAGAACTTCCTTTAGCTGTTTTTCTAACTTTTCCTATGGTATGTATAATTATATTTTTATTGTTTATAGTTAATGAACATTGTAAATCAAATTTTGAACCCTTTTTTATAGCATTTTTTAAAATATTTATTACATATTCTTTTTCATTTATAAAATTAAATATCTCTTGATAAGTGATATTTTTTTTAAATTTTAAACCTAATATTCTATAAATCTCATCACTTAACGATAGTATCTTATTATTTATATCATATTCCCAACTTCCTACATTGGCAAGTCTTTGAGCATCTTCTAAATGTTTTTTATTTTTAGATAGTTCTGTTTGCAATCTTTTTTCATCTTCAAGAAAGTTTATAATATTATGAATCATTAATTTAGCAGATTTTGATATAGATGCAACTTCATCTTTTGAATTTAGATTAAATGAAAGTTCTTCTGGATGAGCTGGATTGAATTTTTTTAATGAACTATCAAGAAGAGTAAGATTTTTTAATGATGAATATAGATAATATGCCAAAATTAACATCAATATGATAAATATAGATATACCACTACTAAACCATATGTAAAAATCTTTCATAAATTTTTTGTATGGTTTATTTGAATAAACTATAGTTATTGTTCCTATTTTTGTTAAAGTAACTGAATCTATCAATGGAGATGTAGATATAAAATTGTTATCTACTTTTAGTTTTTGGAGTGTATTGGTGTCTTTTGAATATATAAAAGGGTTTTGGTATTCATCTACTTTTATCTCTAAAAATAATACATTTGGATTATCTTTTAGTAAATTATCTCCTATCTCATCTATAGCTTTGTTAAAACCATAACTAAGGTTAAGAGCTATTTGTGGAGATATATTGCTTATAATCTCATCTATTTTTTCATTTATAAGTGTTATATAGCCATCAGAAAATGTATGTTTAGAACTTATAGATATAAAAGATACAAAAAAACTAGAAGATATAAATAAAATAAAAAGTGTTCTAAATAAGATAGAATTTGTATTTATATTCATATTCATTTCTTATCACTATTAGAAGTATATATCTCTGAAATTTTTACTAGAATTGGTCTTAAACATATTTGATTTCTTTTTATTGAACTTAGATTTATGATAGGTTTTACACGAGAACCAATTTTAACTGATATCATGATATCATCAATCAGATAATCTTCTAAGTAGGCGAAGGTTAAAGCCTTAACCTCCTTAGCAAAATTTGTAACTTTTAATATATTTTCCTTTTTTGATGGAAATAGGTATATGATATTGGCTTTAATAACCTTAGCATCAGTATACTTAACTAGTTTGCATTTAATAGCATAGCCATTTATACCATTTGCATATTTTGTTTTTATCTTATTTTTTAAATATATTGCACTTTTATATTCACTTTTTTCATAATAAAGTACGATTACAATCTTGTTATCTATAACCTTTGTTTTAAAATCATAATCCATCAGAGAGATTTTGGGTACTAAGGTTGCATGTATCTTAAGTAGAGATTCATTGATAGATACAGCAAAAATAGTAGTGCTAAAAAGTATTGCAAGTGCTAAAAATCTAAACATATATAACCTTTAAAATTCCCAAGATGCTTTAAGTTGTATAGTACGACTAGCATCTTGATAGTCATTGATATAAGTATTTTCTACAAGAGGATAATTTGTACCATGATTAAATAGGTCTTTAACAGTTAAAGTCGTTGTAAAACTCTTGTTTACATAAGATATACTTTGATCAAAAATCAAACTATTTGACATATCATCTCTTTTATCTGTTGATGATCTATCTATACTAGATGTATATTTTAACAACATACCTAAACTTATACCAGAATCAAATCTATAAATAAACGATGCATTTGTTAAAATATTTGCAACATCTTTTATGTCGTTATTATCTTTATCTTTTGCATCTATATAACTAGTGGAAAATTTCATCTCACTTTGTATATTTGGAGAAAATATATACTCAAACTCTGAACCCAACATATTATGTTCTGCTGAGTTTTCATATATTCTAGCTGAATTTTTAGCTATTACATTTTTAATCTCAGTTTTGAAAAAATTGATTCTTACTTTATTGTTTTGATTGTAGTTGTAAACTACACCACTTTCTATAGTACTTGCTTCTTCTTCACTTAAGTTAGCATTACTCTTTAATTCTATCCAAGATGGTACACGAAATGACTTAGAATAAGTTGTTTTTATTTTTATGTCATCAGACACTCTATAAACAGCTCCAAAAGATGGAGATACTTTTTGCATCTCATCTTTATAGTTGTCATATCGAAGACCAGCAGAAAAATCTAGTCTGTTAGTCAGTGAGTATTTATCGTTTGCATAGATAGAAAATATTTTTCTTGTAGATGTCTCATTTACAAAATAACTTGTATCTTTAATTTTAGATTTTGAATATTCTATACCAACAAGTAATTCATTGTTTTTAATAGTATTTGATATTAGTTGAGCTTGAGAGAAAAAACTATCTTCTTTGTAATAAGTATCTATACTAGCAGGTAATTTTGTTTCTACATTTTGTAAATAACTTGAGTATCCTACAGATATAAAATAAGTGTTATCTTTATTGATAGAATTTTTGTACTTTAATTGTGTAAAGAACATTTGATTTAGATTATGGTATTTATCTGTATCTTCATCTATATGATTTGTTAATCCATGTGAATTACCAAAATCAGAGCTTTTCATCCTAGTTATTAGAGATATGTTTTCATTTGATATATTTAAACCTATAGAATAATTAGTTAAACTCTGGTCACTATCTCCTGTTGTTCCAGCTATATCTGGACCAGTCGCTATTTTTTTATGGTCTTTTTCATAATATCCATCACTTAAAAACTTTACATTTCCTATTTGTTGAGAGATAATTGCTCCACTTTTATAATGGTCATAACTTCCAATAGAAGTAAATACTTTATTTTTATTTTCTTCAGATGAATTTGTTATGATATTTATAACACCACTAATCGCTCCTGAGCCATATAAAACAGAACCAGCACCACGAATAACTTCTATCCTTTGTATAAGTTCTATAGGAAAATCTAAATAGTGGTAAATTGAACCACGATAAGTGTTGTTTATATTAACACCATCTATCATTAATTTCACTTCACCCTTTTGTGTAGCACCACGAAAAACAACTACAGGTACTCCTGTAGATTCTTTTGTTAGCTGAACACCGGGGACTAATCTAAGAGCTTCAAAAACATTGTTGATACCAAGCTTTTGAAGTTTTTCACTATGAAGAACTGTAACGAAAGATGGTGTATCATCAATGTTAAGTTTTGTTTTTGTGGCTATCTCACTAACTTCATCAAGGCTTTGTAAAAAATCACTTTCTAAATCTAATATTTCATTAGACATTAAAACAGCTGATGTGAGAATGAAAGTTGATAAATATTTTTTCATGTTATATAACCTACTATAAATTATAACTATGATACTCTATTGTAAATTAAATAATCCTTTTTTGATATAATTTTATTGTCGAATTCAGGTTTAAAGTTAAAAGGGTTATTAAAAAGATGTATAAGTTTTATTTTTTATTGTGGCTTAGATGGGTTGTTCGTTTAAGTTTATGTTCTATTTTTTTAGCCATGATTTTGTCTAGCTTTATAACATTAGGTATATATATCATAAAAGGTAATGGAATTTTAGATACTAATATTTTAAAAGCTGTATTTGATATATGGTTATTTTGGACACTTATAGCTTGGAATTTTACACTCCTTATAGCACTTTATCGAAGTGTAAAATACCTATTTAACAACTGTTTAAATGGTTATAGTTTAAAACTCTTAGAGTGTAATGGTGCAGATGCTATAGAGGTAGTAGGCTATGGTGATTTACCAAAAGTTACTAGAAAGTGGATGATGTCACTTATATGGTTAGTTAGTGTTTTTATGATTGTTGCTTTAATCTTTACAAAACTATTTGCATCTTATGATTCACTTTTTGAGTGGTTCAACATCTACTGGTTATATCTGTTTTTAGTCTTATCTGGATTTATCTCTTTTATGATATTTACAAATATATCTAAAAAAGTGAAGGTATCAAGATGCTAATGTTTCTTGATGTTGAGACTACAGGTTTAGAAAGTAGCGATAAAATCTGTTCTATAGCCATAGTATCAGAAGATGCAAAGTGCTACGACTTGGTAAATGAGGGTAAAAAGATACCACCTATGGCATCAAGTATAAACCATATAACAAATGAGATGCTAAAAGGAAAACCATCTTTAAAAGATAGTGAAACTTTTAAATTTTTACAACAAAATAATACTCAAGATGCTGTGATGGTTGGTCATAATATAAAGTTTGATTTACAGAAATTAAAAGAGATTGGATTTATCTTTAATGGTAGGGTTATAGATACTCTAAGAGTAACTAAGCATCTTATACCTGAGTGTGAATTTTTCTCTTTACAATTTTTAAGATATGAGTTAAGATTATACAAGAATGAAGAAGAGTCTATTATCCCACACCATGCACTTAGTGATTCGTTAGTGGTTAAACAGCTTTTTACATACTTAAAAGATATGGCATCTGTTGATGAGATGTGTGAACTTAGTTTTAAAAAAGTTCTTATGACAAAGTTTAGTTTTGGAAAGTATGCTGGCAACTATATAGAAGAGATTGCTATGAATGATAGAGGATATTTGGAATGGATGCTAAATAATGTGGTAGATTTAGATGAAGATTTAAGATATAGTATCGAATATTATTTGTGATATTAAATAGGATAAATGAATGAAAATAGCAATTGAATGTAAATCATTACTATTACAAAAGTCTTTAGAACTTTTTTTAGAAGAGTATTTAACCTCTGTAAAGTATTGTGATATTTGTATCTGTGATGTTGAGTGTTTTGAAGATGATGAAAGATGTTTTTATATCTCTCAAGATACTGATGCTGATCTAATTAAACCTTTTTCTAAAACACAGTTGATAATGGCACTTGAATCAAGATATAAACAAATCAACAAAAAATCTATAAATTCACAGGAATTAGATTTTTCTATTTTAGAAAAAAGAATAGACCTTTTAACACAGGAATATAAAGACAATATTTTAGAAGCAGTGAGAATTTTTTATGAAAAATAAATTTACAAAAAAAATTGTAATGGGTAAGTATAAAGGGCAAGTGTTAAAACTCCCATCAAAAATAACAACAAGAAGTTCTAAAAATATAGTTTTGGAATCTTTCTTTAACACAATCCAGTTTGAGATAATAGATGCAAATTTTGTTGAGGTTTTTTCAGGTAGTGGTTCAATAGGGCTTGAAGCACTAAGCCGTGGAGCAAAACAGATATACTTTATGGAAAGAGATAAAGAAGCACTAAAAGTTTTAAAAGAAAATATCTCAAAAACAGATGTAAATGCTTGTGAAGTTTTTTCAGGAGATAGTTTTATCAACATAGATGCAGTGGTAAAAAAACTAAAAAGAAAAAATGAAGATGCATATTTTTATATAGACCCACCTTTTAGTTGCAGAGAAGGAATGGAAGATATATACGATAAGATGATAGAACTTATAAAATTCTTACCAAAAGAAAATGTTAAGTTAGTAATTATAGAACATATGACGGGATTGGAATTACCTAAAAATATAGGTAGTTTTAAAATTAAGAAATCAAAAAAATTTGGAAAAACATCTTTAACATATTTATTGTAATTTTTTATTGGAATAGATATTGCTGAACCTTATTTACTTAAGGGTTTAGCAATGAAAAAAATATTATTAATTTTACTTACTATCACAACTATTTATGCTACAAAAATCAATGATATTTCAAGTGTTGTTGGTGTTCGTGATAATCAGCTTATAGGTTATTCACTTGTTGTTGGTCTTAAAAAGACAGGTGATGGAACAACTTCAAAATTTACTTTACAATCTATCTCAAATATGCTTAAATCTATGAATATAGATATGCGACCTATTGATATTAAATCAAAAAATGTTGCTGCAGTTGTTATCACTGCCAAACTTAAACCGTTTGCTCGTCAAGGGGATAAGTTTGATGTTATTGTTTCATCTATAGGTGATGCCAAATCACTTGAGGGAGGAATACTTCTGATGACGCCTTTAAAAGGGGTTGATGGCAAGATTTATGCACTTGCTCAAGGTTCTGTAACTATTGGTGGTCGTAATGTCAAAGGTGCTAGTAGTGTATCTCATCCAACATCTGGTATGGTTTATGATGGTGGTTTGGTTGAGAGAGAGATAAATATAGATCTTTATAGTAAAAAATATGCTACATTATCTTTAACTGATGCTGATTTTAAAAACTCTGTATCGGTACAAAAAGCGATTAATAATTTTTATAGTACACAGATAGCAGTAGCAATTGACCCAAAAACTATAAGACTAAAATGTCCTGAAAATAATTCAATGATAGAGTTCTTAGCACAAGTTCAAGATATAGATATGGACTATCAAATTTCAAATAAAATTATCATAAATGAAAGAACTGGAACTATCATTGCTGGGGTGGGTATAGAGATAAGACCAGTTATCATTACTCATGGTGATATAACTATAAAAATTAAAGAACAAGAAACTCCATCAGAACCAGATGGAGCGGTTGTTATAGATAGTGAATTGGTTATTGGTCTAAATGAAAATGAAGTTTATACAAAAAAAGGAACAACTACGGTAGCAAACTTAGTTCGTTCTTTACAAAAGTTGGGAGCTACTCCTAAAGATATTATCTCGATACTAGAAGCTATGAAAAGTGCTGGTAGTATCTCAGCAGAATTGAAGGTTATATAATGAGTTATTTTGGAATGGATACTTTACATACACAAGCTGTTTCTCAACAAAATATCATCCCTAAGATAGATGAAAAAGCTGAAAATGAAGAGTTAAGAAAACAAACAGATGCTTTTGAGGCTGTATTTATCAAAATGATGATGGATGAAGCTTCTAAAAATGAAAAAAATCTTTTTACAGAACAAAATGATCCCGGTACTAAGATATACAAATCAATGTATAGGGATGAACTTTCAAAAGAGAGTGCTGGAAGCTTTGGTTTTTCTCAAATGTTATATGATTATCTATCAAGAGAGGGTTAAGATTTTAGCAAATTTGTCGATGTAGTTGTAAAAGGATAAGTTATGATTACTCAGATAAATAGTACGATGATTCATAATACTTATTCTAGCAATTCAACAGATTCTAAAGATCTTAAAACAAGGGCTAGTGTGAGTATTTCAAAACAAGGTGATACCAGTAAAGTTGAACAGTTAAAAGAAGCTATCAACTCTGGTGAATATAGGATTAATTTACAAGCTTTATCAGAAAAAATTGCTGAAGAATTGTTGTAAAGTTAGATTAAATAGTTAAGGATTTATTATGTTAAGTCATCATTTAGAAGGTGCATTATCAGATTTAAGAGATTTGGTAGAAATTACAAAAGCAGATATCACAGATATAAAAGAGGCAAATAATAATCCACAATTTGATAGACTTTCAATAAAAGAAGATAAGTTAAAAAGTTTTGAACAAAAAAAAGCTATGATTGATCATGAAATTTCATCATTAATGACAGAAAATCCAGATGCAGAATTATCTGAGTTACTAGATAACCAACAGCACCAGTCCCTAGAACAGTTAAAAGTAGAATTAAATAATTTAAGAATAATAAATAGGGAATACTCAAAATTAGTTTTAGCTGTAAGTACACTATATAACACTTTTTTAGAAAGATTAGTTCCTATGGAGATGGATGGTTATGAGAAAAGAGCTACCAAGAATCCATCTGTCTTAGAAGTGAGAGTATAAAGGATTCAAGATGGCTTCTATTTTTAACTCATTATATGTTGGATATTCGGGATTAAACAATGCTCAAGTGGGTATTGATACTACTGGACATAATATTTCAAATGCAGATACAGAGGGCTATACAAGACAAAGAGTTGTTTCAACTGCAGCGACACCACTTTCTATAAATCCTGGTCAAGTTGGTAATGGGGTTGAAGTTAAAGAAGTTAAAAGAGTATTTGATAACTTTGTTTATGATAGATATACAGATATATCAGCAGAGAAAGAGTATTCTGGATATGAAAAAAAAACACTCAATACTCTATCTACTTTTTATCCTGAGGTTGAAGATGTGGGTATTAAACACGATCTTAGCGATTATCATGATATGTGGCAAACATTAGCAGATAACCCCGACAATGATTCAGTTAAAATTGCATTAGCTAAACAAACTGAGAGTTTGACTCAACACATAAACACAACCCAAGAACAGATAAAAGATCTTCAAACAAAAGTAAATGATGAATTGGCTGTAAATATAGATGAGGTTAATAAAAAAGCAAAAGAGTTGGCTGATCTAAATAAATATATAGATTCTGTAGAAGCAGGAGATATGTACAATGCTAATGATTTGAGAGATAAAAGAAATGTTTTAGAAAGGGATCTATCAAGACTTATTGGGGCAAAAAGAACTACAGATCAACTCTCATCAAATATACAAATAGATAGTGATTCAAATCTAAGAACAGGTAGTTATACCGTTCAGGTAAATGGTTTTAACATAGTAGATGGGGGAACATATCACCCTTTGCATCTTGAAAAAGATGATAATTCTGGTGGGTTTTATGAGATAAGCTATGAAAGACAAGATGGTGTTAGAATACCTATGGACGAAGAGATTACCGATGGTAGAATCGGTGCTATGCTTGACCTCAGGGGTCATTCTGTAGATAGAACAAGTGGAGTTCCAAAAGATGGTACTTTGCAAAATACCATAGCAGAGATGGATGCTTTTTCAAAAGGTCTAATTGAAAGTACCAATAACCTTTATGCTGAAGCAGCTTCAATTAGAAAAGATTCAAATATTATAGAGATAGATACAGATACACCATTGGTAAATTCAGGTAAAAATATTAAAACAGGTTCGTTTGATATTGTTATCTATGATATTGATGGTAATGAGGTGGCAAGAAGAGAGATGAAAATAGATAATGCTACTTCGTTTTCAAAATCATCAAATGGAAACTCCATAAAAGAGCAGTTAGAAGCTCAAAAAGATGATAATGATGATGGCAATGCAAATAACGATGTAGATGATTATCTTAATTTTGATTTTAAAAAATCACAAACAAGTGCAGTATTTGTTTTAGATGCACAAGCAGAAGCAGATGGATATACATTTTCGATTGAAGATAATCTTACTACAGAATCATTTGATTCTGGGACAAATTTTGCTGGTGGGTTTGGTTTTGGAAGATTTCTTGATGGTGATAATGCTAGTAATATTAGATTAAGTACCACATTAAAAGGAAACCCTTCTCTTATAACAGCTGGAAAAACTACACAAGATGGAGATAATGATGTTGCATTAAATATGGTGCAACAACAATATGAAGAGTATGATTTTAAAGTGGGAGATAACACTTACCATGAAACAACATATAGTATGTTTGATATGGTTGCTACAGAGGTTGGTACAAAGACAAATGCAGCAATATCAAAAAATGATGCTGTCAATGCTCAATTTAGTGCGGTTGAAATGGAGTATTTTTCAACTTCTAAAGTAAATATTGATGAAGAGATGACAAATCTTATAAAATATCAAACATCGTACGGTGCAGCTGCAAAAGTTATAACAACAATTGACCAAATGATGAATACACTTCTTGGTATAAAACAGTAAGTAAGCTTTTTGTGAAAAATATACCACTTTTTAGTATATCTGTATTGATTTTTGTATTTATATTTTCATTTTTAGGTTCTTTCTTTTATAGTGTAGATGCTTATCATTTGGATGCTAATTCTATACTTTTAGCACCATCATTTGAACATCTATTAGGTACAGATAGATTGGGTAGAGATATATTAGCTAGACTTATAGATGGTGGAAAAATATCTTTAATTATAGGTGTTGGTAGTGCTTTTATAGCTTCTTTTATAGGACTTATTTTAGGTTCAATGGCTGGGTATTTTAAAGGTTATATAGATAAAGGTTTTATAATCTTAGTTGATCTATTTTTAACATTTCCAACTTTCTTTTTACTTTTAGCACTTGTTAGTTATATAAATGCTTCTACTTTGGTTCTTATAATTATAATATCTATAACAGGTTGGATGAGTACAGCAAGACTTATCCGTGCTGAGAGTTTTAAAATAACTTCACAACCATATATTAAAATTCTAAACATAGCAAATGTTAGTAAATTTAAAATACTTCTTAAATATTATGCACCCATACTAGCACCAATTTATTTTGTAAGTTTTACTTTCGGAGTAGGGGGTGCAATCCTAGCTGAGAGTGGTTTAAGTTTCTTAGGTCTTGGCATAGTAGCACCACAAATAAGTTGGGGAACAATTTTAAGTAGTGGTAAAGATGTTATAGAGATAGCATGGTGGGTTAGTTTTTTCCCAGGATTAATGATTTTTTTGGTAACATTTTCACTTATAAATATATCTAACTATTTACAGCAGTTAACAAACAAAAAACAGATACAAAATTAGGAATTAATAAAATGATTTTAATGATAGATAATTACGATAGTTTTACTTATAATATAGTTCAATATTGTAGAGAACTAGGTGCTGATTTAAAGATTATAAGAAATGATGAGATGAGTGTTAAAGAGATAGAAGCTTTAAAACCTGAAAAAATCATAATCTCTCCTGGACCTGCTACACCTGATGATGCAGGTGTTACTTTAGAAGTTATAAAGTATTTTAAAGATAAGCTACCTATCTTAGGTATCTGTTTAGGACATCAGAGTATTGCTCAAGTTTTTGGTGGAGATGTTATTCGTGCAAAAAATATGATGCATGGTAAAACTTCATCTGTACAAAGAGTTGGAAGTTGTGAACTTTTTAAAGATTTACCAGAAAAATTTATAGCAACTAGATATCACTCTTTAACAGTAGATAAAAAATCACTTACAGATGAGATAATCCCAACAGCATTTAGTACAGATGATGAGGAGATAATGGCACTTCGCATCAAAGATAAAGATATTTATGGTGTTCAGTTTCATCCAGAATCAATTATGAGTGAATATGGACATGAGATAATTGGGAACTTTTTAAACTTATGACTTCAAGATACATCTTATTCCTACTCTTAGGGATAGATGCATTAATATTATTTTTTCAGATTTCAGAACTTTCTATATCATATTATGAAGCAAAAATTTTATATGGTGAATTCTCTTTTTTACAATTAATTACAAATTTTTCTTTAAGTATTTTTGGTCATAATGATTTAGCATTAAGATTACCTATGATGCTATTACACCTTTCTAGTGTTATTTTGCTTTATCTAAATTCAAAGAAATATCTAAAATATGAAAGAGATAAAATATGGCTTGTGCTTATTTTTATATTATTACCAGGTAGTATAAGTTCAGCATTACAGATTAATAGTGCAGGTTTATTGATATTTGGATTATTTTTATTTGTATATATATATGAAAATTTTAATTTAAAATATATATATATTTTATTACCTATATATGCACTTATAGATGGTGGTTTTTTATATCTTTTTTTAGCTCTAATTTTTTATGCTTATTATATAAAAAATAAAATACTTTTTATAGTTAATTTTATCTTATGTTTTATATCGATTTATATATATGGTTTAAATGCACATGGGTTACCATCTGGACATTTACTAGATGCATTAGCTGTATATCTTGCTATTTTTTCACCTATAGTATTTATATATCTGTTTTATATTTTATATAAAAAGTTATATACAAAAAAAGTAGATTTAGTTTGGTTTATCTCTTTTATACCATTAGTTTTTTCCTTACTTCTTTCACTTCGTCAAAGGGTTGAACTTGATGAATTTGCTCCTTACATAATGTTAGCATTATTCTTAGGTGCAAAGATGTTTTCAGAATCTTATAGAATAAGATTAAAAATATTTCGTAAAAAATATAAAATTATGTTTATCATTTCTTTGGTATTTCTTTTACTTAACTCTTTAGTAGTTCTTTTTAACAAAGAATTATATAAAGTTATAGAAAATCCAAAAAAGCATTTTGCTTATAAAATGTATATTGCAAAAGAGTTATCAATAAAACTTAAGGAGTTAAATATAAGTTGTATAGATTCTAATGATGATTTATCTTATAGGTTGAAGTTTTATGGAATCACACAATGTGATAGATATATTTTAAATGAAGAGAGTTTAAGTACTAAAAATAAAGTAGATGTAACAATAAGTTACAAAAATATAGTCGTATATAAGGCGAATGTTACAAAAATAAACAATGAATAAATCTATTTAATATTTAGTATAACCCTTTTGTATCCATTTGTTTAAAGATATGTTAGAATGGTCGTTAAACTTTAAAATAGGGAGTTTCTATGGCTCAAAAAGCGATACGAGAATATGATGCTAAGTCAATCTTAGCAAAACACTGGGATAAGTATTTTCCAGACTTTACTTATGCATACGAGACTGTTATGGTTCAAAATGGATCAGAACTAACTGAGGCTGCAAAAACTAAAGCTTGGTTAAATGAAAAAACATTAGTTGCAAAACCAGATATGTTATTTGGTAAGCGTGGTAAAAATGATTTAGTTCTTTTCAAAGATGCTAAACCAGGTGATGTTTCTTTAGCAAAAGCTGCAAGTTGGATAGATGAAAAATCTTCAACTGAACAAAAAGTATATTTTTCGTTTGATGGTGATACTCCTACTGGTGAACCAAGTGTAGATAAACTAACTCACTTCGTAGTTGAGCCATTTACTCCACATGAACAATCTGAAGAATACTATGTTTCTGCTACTTGTGTAGGTGACAATGATGTTATCTATATGTCTGCTGAGGGTGGAATGGAAGTTGAAGAGGGTTGGGATGAAAAAGTTACTGAAGTAGCATTCCCTATCACTGCAACTGAAGAAGAGATAGCTGAAAAAATCCGTGCTAATGTGCCTGCTGATGTAGCTGAAAAAGACAAGGCTAATTTTGCAGAATTTTGTATCGGTTTCTTTAGAGCATATCGTGAATTAAACTTCGCATATCTTGAAATTAACCCTTTCGTAATGCAAGGTAACAAAATCGAGCTTTTAGATATGGTTGCTAAACTTGATGATACTGCTGGTTTTATGATGGTAGAAGAGTGGGGTGATATTGAGTATCCTACTGCATTTGGTATGGAAGCTAAATCTCCAGAAGTTGAAGCTATTGAAGAAGCTGATGCTAAAACTGGTGCTTCACTAAAACTTACTCTACTTAAGCCAGAAGCTAGAATCTGGACTATGGTTGCTGGTGGTGGTGCTTCTGTTGTTTATGCAGATACTATTGCTGATATGGCTGGAATCGATGATCTTGCTAACTATGGTGAGTACTCAGGTGGTCCAACTACTGGTGAAACAAAATTCTATGCAGAAACATTACTTGACTTAATGACTAGAGAGAAAGATCCTCAAGGTCGTGGTAAAGTTATGATTATTGGTGGAGCTATTGCTAACTTTACTGATGTTGCAAAAACTTTTACAGGTATCATTCAAGCATTTGAAAACTATGCAGATAAAATGAAAGAAGTTGATCTTAAAATCTATGTACGCCGTGGTGGACCAAACTATGAAAAAGGTTTAAAAGACATTAAAGAAGCTGCAGATAGATTAGGTTTATATATCGAAGTTTATGGACCTGAAACACATGTTACTGACATCGTTCGTATGGCACTAGAGAAGTAAGGAGAAAATATGGAACAACTATATACAAGAGACACACAAGCTATTTTTTGGAACAACAACAAAACTGCTATCCAAAGAATGTTAGACTATGATTATACTATTCAAAGAAAAACTCCATCAGTAGCTGCAATTGTTGCACCGACAAGTGGAAATAAATTTGAAAAGTTCTTTTTTGGACCAGATGAAGTGATGATTCCACTTTTCAAAACAACTGCAGATGCTAAAGCTGCTCAGCCTCAAGCTGATGTACTTTTAAACTTTGCTTCATTTAGAACTGCTTATGATGTAACTATGGAAGCACTTGAAATTGGTGGTTTTTCATCTATGATGATTACTGCTGAGGGTATCCCTGAGAGACTTGCTCGTATGATGAATGCAAAAGCAAGAGAATTAGGTGTTACTGTTATCGGGCCTGCTACTGTTGGTGCTATAACTCCGGGTGCATTTAAAGTTGCAAATATCGGTGGTACAATCTCTAACATCATTAACTCTAAACTTCACCGTGCAGGTTCTTGTGGACTTGTAACTCGTTCAGGTGGTTTATTTAATGAGCTGTCTAACATCATTGCTATCAATGCTGATGGTATTGCTGAGGGTGTAGCTATCGGTGGAGATAGATTTGTTGGTTCAGTATTTATAGATAACCTACTTAGAATGGAAAAAAATCCAGCTGTTAAGTATATGATACTTTTAGGTGAAGTTGGTGGTACTGAAGAGTACAAAGTTATCGAAGCAGTTAAATCTGGTAAGATTACTAAACCAATAGTTGCATGGTGTATTGGTACTATCGCTAAGTATTATGATAGTGGTGTTCAGTTTGGTCATGCGGGTGCATCTGCAAACGGTGAGATGGAAACAGCTGAGTATAAAAACAATGCTATGAGAGAAGCAGGTATCCATGTACCAGATACTTTCAATGATTTACCAGCTAAGATTAAAGAGGTATTTGAATCTCTTAATTTACCTGAAATTCCAGAACCAGAAATCAATATCGTTCCAACTGTAAGAAGAAGTAAGCAATTTATCTGTACTATTTCTGATGATAGAGGGGAAGAGTGTACTTATGCAGGTTTCCCAATCTCTAGTGTTGCTACTCCAGATACTGGTAAAGGTATCGGTGATGTTATATCACTTCTATGGTTCAAAAAACAATATCCAAAATGGGCTACTGACTTTATCGAAACTGTAATGAAAACTGTTGCAGACCATGGTCCAGCAGTATCAGGTGCTCACAATGCTAAAGTAACTGCAAGAGCTGGAAAATCTGTTGTTGAATCTTTAGTAACTGGTCTTTTAACAATTGGTCCAAGATTTGGTGGTGCTATTGATGGTGCTGCTGAGCATTTCAAATATGCTGATGATAATGGTCTTTCTCCAAAAGAGTTCTTATCTCACATGAAAAAGCAAGGTATTCCAATCCCAGGTATTGGTCACCGTATCAAATCACTTAAAAACCCAGATTTAAGAGTTACTGGTCTTATGGACTTTGCTGCAGAGCATTTCCCAGCAACTCCTCTTTTAGACTATGCAAGAACTGTTGAAGCTCTTACAACTAGTAAAAAAGAAAATCTAATTCTTAATGTTGATGGTACTATCGGTATCTTAATGGTAGATATGTGGAGAGCATTAGGTTATACTGAAGAAGAGATTAACGAGTTTATCGCTTCTGGTACTCTTAATGCATTCTTTATCGTTGGTCGTTCTATCGGTTTCATCGGTCATATACTTGATGAAAAAAGACTTGCAATGCCAATGTATAGACATCCAATGGATGATATTTTATATGATGTTCAAGAGGCTGAAAAGCTTTAAT
>Ga0256837_1000906_pt1 | contig 22291 bp, 15 predicted proteins | sample 4562384metaG_FD_185976 | JGI IMG/M metagenome (GOLD analysis project Ga0256837, IMG submission 185976) | Hydrothermal vent microbial communities from Guaymas Basin, Mexico - 4561-384 | ecosystem: Environmental > Aquatic > Marine > Hydrothermal vents | place: Mexico: Guaymas Basin | collected...
CTGCTGCACTAAAACCAAGTCTTAAGCGTGTAAAAATGCTTAAAGATGTTACTGATGAAGAGCTTAACGAAATGTTAGACTTTAGAAATCGTAACCCTGAGGTAATTAAGAAAGCATTAAAAGAAGCCGAGCTTGACCCTTTGGATATTGATGTAGATGAAGAACTAAACTATACTCCAGGTGATTATAGTATTAGTGATAAAGAAATTGAATTCGAGGAAGTTATCTCTACTATTGAGAATACTCCCGAATTTGATTTAACATCTAAGGTTGTGTCTGAGACATGGGATGAGGCATCAAGAGCAAAAATGCTTGATAATCCTAACTTAATTGTTGGTTTAAATCAAGAGATTGCTATGGGCAGATTTGATAAAGTAACAGCTATGATGGAACAAGCTAGACTGCTAGGTAAAGACCAAGGTTTAAATGACCTTGATTTATATCAGGCTTTAGTGTCTACACTTCCTAAAGAGCCTGCTACTCAACAACAAGCCCCAGTGACTGAACCTAAACCTCAGACAGAAAACCCTGCATTGAACGCTCAGCGTAAACAAGCAGGAGTACGCCAAAAGACAAAAGCTAAAGCTGAAAAGTCTTATGACCCAACTACGTTGAGTGATGAGGAATTCATGAAGCTAATGGAATCTGGTGCAAAGTTTATTTAAGGATAACACATGAGTATAGTATATGGAGATGGTACAAATAGTACTGTAGGAGCACAATTTAACACGTATGAGTATAAGAGAAAAGCACTGATTGATTCAGCACAAGCTGAGTTCTTTTCACCACTTGGAGATGTTGAAACATTGACAAAGCATTATGGTCAAACTATGAAAAAGTTTCACTATATTCCACTTTTAGATGATAGAAATATCAATGACCAAGGTATTGATGCTTCTGGTGTAACTGTTGCAAATGGTAACCTTTATGGTTCAAGTAAAGACCCGGGTGTAATTGCCGGTAAACTACCAACACTTACTGAGACAGGTGGTCGTAAAAATAGAGTTGGTTTCAAACGTCTTGAAATCTCTGGTTCAATTTCTCAATATGGTTTCTTCTATGAGTGGTCAAAAGACTCTATGGATTTTGATACTGATAAAGAACTTTATACACACATTAACCGTGAGTCTGTACGTGGTGCAAGAGAAATCTCTGAAGACCTATTACAAATGGATTTGCTAAATGCTGCTGGTGTAGTTAGATATACAGGTGATGCTTCTAGTATTGCTACAACTGGTTATAATGATGACCCATTACTTAACTCAGAAGTAACATACAATGATTTTGTACAACTTGGTATTGCTCTTGATGATAACAGATGTCCTAAAGACACTAAAGCTATCGTTGGTTCAAGAAACACTGATATTGTAAATATCAAAGCTGCTCGTTATATGTTTATTGGTTCTAAACTTCAATCTACATTGATGCGTATGACTGATTTCCATGGTAACAAAGCATTTGTTCCAGTTGAAAAATATGCAAACTCAGGGGCTGACTCTAAGTATATGGCTAACCAAACAAATACACTTAACGGTGAAATTGGTGCAATTGCAGGTTTCCGTATTGTTGTAGTTCCTGAAATGATGGAATATGTTGGACAAGGTGAAGATGTAGGTACTGACCTTTCTTACCTTAACGATGGTAGTAAATATAATGTTTACCCAATGTTAGTAGTAGGTTCTGGTGCATTTGCATCTATCAAGTTCCAATCAAGTGGTAAATCAAACGATAAGTTCAAAATTATCGTTCGTAAACCTGGTACTTATGCAAATCCAAATGACCCATTTGAGAAAATTGGTTATAGTTCAATTCAGTTCTGGCAAGGTACTTTAGTACTTCGTTCTGAGTGGATTGCAAAAGTTCTTACAATGGCTAAAGGGTAACCCCTAGCCATTTGAGTTGCTCCTAGAGAGTCAAACACTAGATAAGGAGGTTTCCACCCTCCTTTCCACTAAATAAAAAGGTAAAAATCATGAGTACTGAAAATACACAATCTGAAAGAGAATCTCTATTTGAGAGAGCTGACCTAATGGGTCTTACATACAAAAAGAATATTTCAACTGACAAATTACGTGAGTTAGTAAATGGAGAAATTGCTCCTGCTGAGACTAAAGTTGAACCAAAGAAAAAAGGTGCTAAAACACAAGATGAAGTTAGAGCTGATTTTAGAGCTGAACAAACTGCTTTAGAAAGAGTTATACTTACTTGTAACGACCCTCAAATGAAAGACTGGGAAACTACTCCTTACCTACATGTAAGTAATGCTGTATTAAGTCTTCCTAGAATTACTATACCGTTTGGTGTTGAGTGGCATGTACCTAAAATCTATTTGGATTTAATTAAAAATCAAAACTGTACAATTACAGTTAAATCAAAAGATGAGCAAGGTAGACCAATTACTGTTCCAAAAGAGATTAAAAAGTACAATGTACAAATGCTTCCTCCTCTTTCACAAGAAGAACTAGCAGAGCTTAAGCAATCACAAATCATGCGTGATGGTGTTGCAAAAGTTTAATTTATAGGACTCACTTAGGTGGGTCTTATTAAGTTAAATATAAAGGATTAAATATGGCAGTAACACAGATACCATTTACAGATTTCACACAAAACGTAACTACAGATGCTAACAACGTTGTAACAGGTGATGGTGTATTTGATGATATGATGGAGTCAGTAAACAAACATATTGATGCTCAGTACCAATTAGGACGTATTACTGGTGCTGATTACTCACAAGTATATTTAGGTGCTCTACAGAGTGCTATGAGTGAGTCTATGAAGTTCGTACTCCAACATAAGATTGCAGAAGAACAAACAGATAGCGAAGCTGCTAAATCTAAACTTATTGAGCGTCAGACTAAAGGGTTTGATGATGATGCTAAAAATAAGTTACTTAAACAACAACTTGATAGCTGGTCTGTTGCTTACTCAGTTGCTAAAGATGCACAATCTATCCCAGATTCTATTAAGGTAAACCCTATTGACAGTACTATGAAATCAGCGATGGATGCTTTAGGTATCACTGTTACGACTAACCCATTGGGAGAGTAACATGAACGAAACTGAACAAGATATACTAGATACAATGAACCAAGTTATAAGAGAAGAAAAAGGTATGAGAGTTACTATTAATAGCTCTCTTAAAGATGCTAACTTAGATAGCTTTGGTTACACTGTACTGTTTCTTGAGTTAGATGATAAGTACAACATTTTTATAGATGTCCCTGTTGGTGAAGACCCTTATGCAACTATTGACTGGGATACTATAACTGTACGTGAGGTTATAGAGAGATGTATGTAAAAGAGTATAAACATTTAGTACCAACTAATGACAATGGTGACCATATACAAGTAGAAGGTATCTCTAGAGAAGGTTATACCACTAAAGAATATCTAACTAAAATTAAAGCTCCCACATTAACTACTAGAACCGCTGTGTTATATGCAGGCGGTTTTAATATACATCAATCTGAAAGTCGAGATGTATCATCTGTTAATCCTCGTCATATTGGTTCAGTAAATTATCAACCAACTAGTATGGTTATTAAAGAAAGTACTGCTTATAGTCTCCATCAATGGATTGGAGCTATGGAACATAATGAATTAGTAGTATATGCATCTATAAATTCAAACACATGTGCTAGTTCTATGTTTTCTTTATATGAGGCAGAGAGACTACTTAAAGAAGGTGTATGTGAAGAAGTAATTATTATTGCTGAAGAACGTACAAGTTTTAACACTCTTCGTATTTTTAAGGAACACAGAGTTCCCCTAGTATGTGGTGATGGTTTTGCAATGTTAAGATTAACTCTTGAACCTACCCCCTACGAAATAAAAGAGACTAAATGGTTTTACAGTTATGAGAGAAATCCATTCCAAACTACAGGTAAAGCTTATATACACGTAGACACTGATGAACCAGTAGATAATATTAAGCCTCATGGTACAAGAACTCCTAGTAACAACTTAGCAGAGGAAGAATTAGTTAAAGATAGAAATGCTATTTACTATAAAGATATTACAGGACATACACAAGGAGTAAGTGCAATACTTGAAATATGTATGTTAATAGAAGACCTTGATGTACAAGGTAAGACATTATGTGTCGCTAGTGGTTTAGGGGGCTTTTATGGGAGCTGTATTTTACACAAGCATTAAAGGTGAATATTCAAAAGTTCCTTGTACACTAGATGATATAGATACAGATGTACAAACCATTAAAGATATTCTTTTGGCTCAAGGGGAAGTTTTAGAAAATGAACAAGAATACATAGATAATATGGTTCAAAGTATTTACCAAGATAAAGCTTTCGCTATATATAAAGATGGTGTTAGACTTGGTTTTATGTATAATCGTGAAGATAAAGCATTTCCTCGTAGGCTTGTAGCTAGTAGTTTAGTAGCTCCAAAAGACCCTATAGCAATGGTTATACTTATGATGACTATTAACTTGGGTAAGTATAAATTTCTGATAGTGTTTCCACATGGTAGAAACCTTATATCGTTTAAATCTTTTATTACTCGTAAAAGTATGCGTATGTATAATTGTGGTGCTAGACCATACGTTAAAATATCCCCTAGAGAGCACTCAACTACAACACTTAAAAGATTTATTAAGTTGTTTCAAATTAAAAAGGTTCGTTAATGAGTGCAGTTGTTAAGTTTGTAAAAGATGTTGTAGATGTTGTTGTAGAAGCTGTTGTGGCTATATGGGATGCAATTGGTGATGTATTGGAATGGATGTGGAAAGAAATAGGTATGCCTATTTTAGAATTTGCTTTTAGTTTGCTAGGTATTACAGATGAGGATATTATATCCACTGAAGTTATAACTCAACGTATTATTCAAGATACAGATAGTTATAACTCAGCTATGACTAGGTTAGCTTTAATGCATCAAGACGACCCAAATGGTAGTGTTATAGAACATTATGTACAAGTAGCTAATAATATTAGAGGTAAATTTGGTTTATTCTATGAAAAAGGTAAAGCCTCCGCTGCTGGATTACCCTATACTAATATTAGAAGTATGTATCTAAACCCAGCTATAGTAGTAGACCCCATAGAAAGTACTTATGATATTAGTGGTATTACAATTATGTCTGCTAATAAAGCTGCCCCTGATAAATACCAATGGGTAGGTTATCAACTACGTTCTAGTAATAACTATGATTCTAGTAATATGACATTGGATATAGATGGTAATGAATATTCCGTTACTGCTATTGATTATGATTATGACACTGATAAGTATGTAGTTACTTGTAGTCGAACAATCACTGAGGATGATGGTACAACATCCACTGATACACAAACTATTGAAGTAGATGCTTATGTTCCCCAACTACACGCAGTAGTGAAATACTATGAAAATGATGATGACACTAAGTGGTTCTGGTGGGTATATAAGATTGGTTCAGGAACTTACCCAGCTATTGATGATGCTATTACTGCTATCGGTACTTTAGAACTTATGCCTATTGTACCTTTGAGAAATAATTTTGTTAATACTAATTCCAATAAATCATCCACTGCTTACATACAAAGTAAAGAATTATTAGATACCTTGGGTGTAGATATTGATGACCTTACTGCCAGTATTAATGCAAGTCCTGATATTGGTAATGTAGCAGATGCTTTTGTCCATCTTAGTGTGAATTTAGCTGATAATACACCAGAAATCAATAAGTTAGTTTACGAAACATTTGCTCAAATGTATGAAGATTCTGGTTTATACGACCCGGGTACTCTGGACTCCAATGGAGGAGTAGCTAATGATGGTTATGCTGCTGTAATTAAAGAAGGTGCATACAATGTTATATTAGGATGGAAATCCCAGAATAAAGTAATTACTTATGGACGTATTGGTACTATAGGTACATATAGTAAATCAATTAGTGGGGATTCTCTAATAATGAGAAAACAAGCTACCGAAGAATACTATATTACTTACACTATGACTGTAGTTAATGGTATGACTCTTATAGACCGTTCTGGTGAAGTTGGTGCCACACAAAAAAACCTGACAGATGGTATAGAGATACCTCTTAGTTTTTTTGCATTAAATTCTTTGGATACAAGTGAACAAATGAACGTGTTTCCTTATGCTCTAAAATTTAGTATTTATGCAGCAACTATAACTCACTTAGAATGGTACGAGACAGAAGCCTTTGGTAACTTTATTAGAATATTAGCTATAGTTGTAGCAGTAATTGTTACAGTACTAACATGGGGTGCAGCTTCTTCTTTTGGGGCTTTTCTAATATCCATGGTTGAAATGATTGGTATTGGTTTAGTTGTTGGATATGCTATGAAAAAACTTATGGAATCTGGAGCACCTGATTGGTTAAAGGCTGTGGGTGCTGTCATATTAGTTATTGTTGCTATCTACTTAGGTAACTCAGCGTCAGCCGGTGAATTCCTTAATGCAACTCAATTATCTGCAGCTGTTACTTCTTCTGCATCCTCTGTTATTGGTACAGCTGCAGCAGCAGTATCTGGATTAGCCAATGGACTTATTGCCTATGAACGAGTAAAACTAGATGAATTGGAAGATGATTCTAAAGCCTTTCAACGTGAAGCAGACCTAAGACAAGAAACAATAGATGATGCTTATGAACATTTAACACAAGGTTTAGATGTTAATGAAATACAGTGGTTGATGGACAAAGAACATCCAGAAGCATATCTTAGAGGTACTGATGCTTTCATGTATAGAGCTAAAGGAGGCATACAATATGAGTATGCTGCACTATTTGACTATAATGTACATAAAGATGATTTTATTAGTAACAAATTAAACGTTGGGATAATATAGTAAATATACGCTATAATTATGAAATTAAAATAGATGTAAGGATTTAATATGGCTGAAACAAATAACGACTTCGCACCAGTCAAAGCGTACGATTGGTCAAACTATAATGTACAAGACAATATTGTAACAACTGACCAGGGTACATTTTTAAGAAACCCCAATGGTACTTTGACACAAATTAAGGCTCCACAGAGTGCTTGGTCCAGTGGTTTACAAACTGGTTCACAGGTAGTTGGTGCATTATCAAGTGCAATGAACGCATATACAGGTTGGAAAGGTTTAGAACTTGCAGAAGACCAGTTCGACTTTACTAAAAAATCTACTAATAGAGATATTGCTAATAAAGCAAAAGTTATCAATAATGAAATTGGACAAGCTAATGAAGTAGGTCTCGCTCTTGGTGGTGGTGCTATGACTGCAGAACAAATTGCAGCAAGTAGACAAGCAGCAACAGCTCGTAAAGTTAATGGCTCAGCAATAAGCTAAAAAGGAATAATATGGCTCAATGGCAAAACACAAACGTAAATTTCAGTGGTGCAAACGGTGCTCTTGCCGTTGCGTCAGGTTCTTTTTCTAAAGCTGGTGGACTAGCTCTACAAATATCTGACCAAATCAGAAAAGAAGAAGAGGATAAAGCTAAGACTGTAGCATTAAATAATGCAGGTATTAGAGCTGCTGAAGCTTCAATGCAAAACGAGGCTAGACTTAACTATTTACTAGATACAGATAATCGTAACATACGTTTACAACAAAAAAAGAATAATGCTTTAGTTACTGCTGCAGATACAATAGCTAGTGATGCTAAAACTAATATGTTAAACGCATTAAATAAAGATGTACAGGCTCACTATGTTCCCGCAGGTACAGAAGGTTTTGACCAATTACCAGGACAAGTATATACTAGACCTAAACTTGGTGCAGATGGTAAACCTCTAATTGACCCAACTACACAACAGCCTATTATGGAACAATACAAAGTTGATGGTTATTCACAAAATAAATATGATACTTTACCTAAAGATATACAAGCATTTGATAGAACAGAATTTATCAATGGTACAGTTAAAAAATTATTAGCAACTGGTTTATATGACCCTGCTACTGCTCTACAATTGGCTCAAGCTGAAGCTAGTAAAAGAATCGGTGCATTACCTAGTGCAGATACTATCAAAAGTAAAAATGATGCTGTAACACATGCTTATGATGCACGTATGAATATTTTAGCTAATGCTACTAAAGGTAAAGGTGGTACAAATATAACTGTCAATGGTACAAATACTAAAGGTACTGGTGGAAGTGGCTATACAACTTACACTGATGCTAATGACCCAGAAATTAATGATAAGTGGATTATGGAAAAATTTACTAAGAGTCGTGGATTCTTTGATGGTTTATCCAACGTATTTAATGATGACATGGCACTAAACCAGAATATCATGCGTAAAAATCAAGCAGAGTATGCTACTGATTATGGAGTTACACCTGCACAGTATAGAGCATTTATGAATGGTATTGTTCAAGATGGTATTATTGGTGACGAGTATGCCCCAGAAACTATCTTTGAAGGAACTCCTGAACAACGTTTAGCAATAGCGGCTAAAATGAAAAAATATGGACATGATAAAACAACAGGTAAAGTTCCCACAGTCAGTGGTTCAACTAACCCTGCAGCAACACTTAAAGCACAGTATAAACAATTTAAAACTGTACTGGCAAAAGGTGATGAAGTTACCCAAGCATATTTACAAGATATTAATCGTAGTTATCAAGCTGCTACCCCAAAAAGTAAAGCACAAATTATAGCTGCATTTAGAAACAATCAAATAAAATTAATGAAGTCTCAACTTAAAGATACAGCAGTATCTACTGTTGTTAAACCTAAGGGTACTCCATTATTTGCTGATAAGAAAAATCCTATTAGTGTAGCTATGAGTACAAAAGATGCTCCTGGTACTAGTTCATTGGTTCAACTTTTAAAGAAAGACCCTACTGCATATGCTAAAGCAATAAAAGGATTAACTAAAGCTGAGAAGCGTAAAGTTCAGGCTTACATGGAAACTCCAGGGTTCAAAAAAATTATGACTGCCTATGCTAAACACCAAATTACTTCGGGTGGTAATAGTAATGATAAAGATAATACACCTACAGCTAAAACAAAAATGGATACACTATTAAAAACTAAGCCACTTACTATAGACCCAAGTGATTTAGGAGATTCTTATGATAGTGTAACTCTACGTAAAGCTGGTTATGTTCCTAAGTATAATGCACTACGTGAGGTTATTAGTTGGGAAAATCCTAGACTAATACATCCTAAGAAACCTTCTATGCCTATGAAAGATATCCAAAAATATTACAGAATGTCTGATGATGAAGTGCGTAAATTACCAAAGTCTAAAGTTATTAAAATTATGTCTGACTATAAGCTTCCAGCAGAGATTAGAAAAAAATTATCACTACGCCTATATTAAAGGATAAATATGAATATACAAAAACAACCTCAAGGGTTAGCTTTACTGCAACCCTCTGAAGGTATAAACCCTAATGACCATTCTTATGATATTGGTAATGGTGCTATGGCTAATGTACAAATGCAAACTATTGCTAAACCTCTATTTGAAGCTAAGGCTCAAGCTTTAGCAGAAGCTGCTAAACAAAAAGAATTAGCTATTAAAGGTAATCAACCTGAAACTCCCGAAATATCTCTTGATGAAGCCTTATATGGTGCTACAGATGGTAATACTAATACTGATGATAGTTTATGGCGATTATTTGGTAGTGAAACACAATCATTACTAGCAGATACTGCAGACTTAGTTGCTACAGGTGGTGCTTATTTTCATAAAGGTTTATCTGATTTAACAGGTACAGACTATTATTCACAAGAAGATTTTGATGCTACACGTAATTACTTTGACCAATTTTCTGGAAAAAATGCAGATGAAGTTTGGGGGTATGATAGAACCCGACTTAATGCACAACAAGCTGATGTTGGTAAAGCAGTTGAAGAAGGTAGATGGGGTGATGCATTTTTCGGAGGTCTTAGAGCCTCTCCAGGTACTATTACACAAAGTTTACCTACTATCCTATCATTCTTTGTAGGTGTAGGTGAAGTTAATGCTGTTAAAGCAGCAGGTACTACTGCGTTCAAAGCTGCTAAAGCTACTGGTATGAGTACTAAAGCTGCCAAAGCAGTTCAAGCAGAAGCTACTAAAGCTGCTAGAAAACAGTTAAATCTAGCTACCCGTGTATATAATTCAGCTGGAAAAAATGCTGGGCTATTAAATTTTACATCTGTACAAACTAAAAAAGATGGTGAAGAGTTTGCAAAAAATAATGGTGGGCAATTCCCAACAGCCACTCAATATATGCGTATGTGGGGAACTAACTTATTTATGAACAGCCTTGATAAAATGGCATTTAAAGATATTGTTAGTTTCCGTAAATCTGGTACTGCTAAAGAAATTTGGGGTAAATTAGATAAACCAGCTAAATACAAGGTAGCTAAAGCTACAGCAAAGTTTATTGCATCTGGTGCTCTAAACGCAGGTAAAGAGGGTATGCAAGAGTACATCCAAGAATGGGGTCAAATATTCAATCAAAATTGGGGTACTAAAGATACTCAAAATTTCATAGATGTATTTAATAAAAAAGGTAATATTGAAGCCCTAACTGCAGCGTTTCTTGGAGCTGGTGCTGGGGTTGCTATGGGTACACCTAGTAACCTCAACACTCTTAGACAAGGTCTTAATAAAGATGCCGGGCTTAACGCATTATACAACAACCCAAAAAATAATGTTGATGCTGGGTATGCAACTACAGAAGACCAACAAGCTCATTCTGATTTATTGGGTCAAGAATATAATGATGCAGAACAGGCATTTAATACACTTAGTACCGCAGAAAAAGAAATTAATAGTGTTAATTCGGCTAATACTGCAGCCATTGACCAAGTAAGTAAAATACAAGCTATACTAGCCCAGACTGGTACACATGCTACAGATTCTCAAGCTAATGAGCTAGTTAAACAATTTGGTGCTCCTGAAGTACAACAATTACTAAAAGCTATTTCAGCTAATGAAGAATTGGCTAGTAGCTTTGATAAAGAACAATTAGCTCAAGTATTAAGTGAGCAACCTAGTAATGCATTTAATGCTCTTGGTTCTATGTTAGCAGAAAGAGCTGACTTACTAACTCCAGAGATTAAAGAAACATATAATAATGCTAAGACATCACTAGAAAGTCAAGCTGATACAATTATACAATCAGGTGCCCATAAAGTATCTTTTGAACAAGCTAAGAAACAACTAAATAGAAGTGGAGATGTTGCTAAATCCACTAAAAACTATATTGACAGTAAAGCTAAACCTGTAACAGGGGATAAAGCAACAATTGTTGCCTCAGCTAAAACTAAAAAAAGCAAACAAGCTAATATTGTAAAGCGTGCTATTGAAACACTTACTGGTAGAGGTAGTTTAAATGAGGCTGAGAAACTCTTATCTAGTTATGATGACCAAACACTTAAAGATGTTATAAAAGAGGCTCAGATACAAGCTAATCAATATGCTAAGATACAAAAGGTACAACTAAGTTCACCTAATTTATCTAAAGCAGCAAAACTTAAAGGTGCAATGAAAAAATTACCTGAACAAGTTAAAGCTGAACAAATTATAGCTGCAGCTAAAAGACTCAGAACTATACGTAAAAATGTTGCTAAAACATCTTATGCAAAACCTAAGTCACTTAAAGAACAATTTACAGAATTTACTCAAAGTAAATTAGCCGATTTAAAGGTTGCTGCTGACAAGGTTAAAGCAGAGCGTAATAAGAATAAAGCTGAACCAAAAAATACAAATAGTAAGCCTGATAAAAATAGAATCTCTAAAGAAGATAAGAAAATTATTAAAGATGCTAAGGTTATGGTAGTTACAGCTAAAAAAGATTTAGATAGTATTAGTAAAGAAGACTTACCAATATTAGAAGAAGCTATTGACATATTAGTTAAAGCTGGTAACTTTGGGGAAAAATTTGGTAAGCAATTACTCGCTGATGCTAAGGCTAAATTTGAAGAATCTGGTGTTAAAGATGTGGACCTATCTACTGAAAATATTAAAGCTGGTGTTAAAAGTGCAAACACAAGAGTTATGAACGCTATTAAAACTGGAACCAAAGAAGATGTAAAAAACACTGTAGATAGCGTTATTACAAAACTTACTAATAAAATTAAAAGTAAGCTAACCCTTAGTGAAAAAGAATTTCTGGCTAAGGTTATTGGTAAAGCAGTAGCTGCAGGAAAACTTACTAATGAAGAAGCCCAGAATCAACTTAACAAATTAGTTAAACTTGATGAAGTAGACTTATCAGTAGATGGACTTAAAAAGAAATTACAGGAAGCCTATGGTTCAATTGTAAACTTTACTAAAAATACTGCTAATAAAGAAACTCGTGAAAATATGGAAACTTCTGTTAAAGAAACAGTGAAGAAAAAAGTTGATAGTTTCAAAGAATCTGAATTAGGTGCTGAATTATCAGAAGATTTTGGTACAATTACGGAAAGCTTAATAACTGCAAAACGTAAAGGTTCAGTTGAATTACGTAAACAGTTCAGAAAATTTAAAAAGAAGTATGATAATACTAGTTCTTTAGAAATATATCAAAATATTAAAGGTGTCTTTGAAGACCTTGTAAAGGGTAAGGATACTAAAATAGTAGATGAAGTTCCTGGAACAGACATAAATACAAATAAGGATTGCTAAATGGCTTGTAATGATTTGCAAATTGTACAAACAACACCTGATACAAAAGTTCTTCATAGTAAAGATGAAGTAAAACAAACAAGATATGATGCATCAGTCATAAAAGACTCGATGCTACACACTTTACTTACTGGGTCAAAAACTGAAGTATCAGAAATGTGGGAGAGTCTATTTGGCGATAAAGGACTTTTATCTGGTTTCCGTTCAGTTAGAGATAAAACTAGGGCTCTTCGTAAATATTTTAAGACAGAACCTCTTGGAGCTAAGATTGGTGATTTATCAGAGGGAGAAGCTAGACCTATAGCTATCGCTTTAAATCATTTAATGGCAGTGCAAAAATCTGAAGAAGACTTAATCACTAAGTATAAACTAACTAAAGAAGAGATTGCTCAGGTTACTGACATGGATAATGACATGGAGAACCAATATAATACTTCGTATTCAAACATGGCTCGTACAATCGGTAGAGATATACTTAAGTCAAGAGGTTATAGACTGATACCTAAGACTAAAAAAGGTGTTACACTTGCAATTGAACAAGAGATTAAGGAAGGGGAAAAAGCCCTAGAAATGTTAAATAAACGTGGGCTACTTAGTATTAATGAAGATGGTTCTATTATTAATAGACATTTTAGAAAGAGTGATGGTAGCCCAGATATGTTTAGTGCTGATAGAAAAGAAGATAAGGCTACTCCTCTAGTATCTAATATCAAAACTGTAACACTCAAAGATTTATTCCCTGAAGACATCTATAAAAATAGTGCTGAGCGTTTAAAAGATATGGAATTATCTCTTGGTAAGATTAAAGCTGTTAATAAACTTGTACTACCCTCAAATAGCTCTATACCACATAGTGAAGCTCAACCTATTAATGAAGCTATTCAAGATATGGAAAATACTAAAGCTACTCGTGAAGTTATTGAACAGGTCCAACAAGCTCCCCTAAAAATACAGGGGATGTTTGGTGAAGCTCTAAAAGAGCTAAAGGACTTAGTAGATAAGTCTGATACTTACCAAACTACTAATGACTATTTGATGTCTTTGACTAAGTACGTGAATGGTACTAGAGCTAGTAAATTTGTATTCGGTACAGTTGATACTGCAAATATGTATGATGCATACACAGATGATATGACCGGTATTAACCAGCAATATGGAAAGTCTATATCTAAGACTTTAGGATTCACTAAGATGTTTGATGACTTTGATAGTCTTATAGATAGTGAATTATACTTTACTTATCAAACAGCTAAACAGAACCGTCTATTCGTATTTGAACAAACACTTAACTACCAGACTGATAACTTCCTTGCTCGTCCTATTCTTGGTTCACCAGAAGTACAAACTTTAGGTAAAGAAGAAATAGACTATATGCTTGGTTACCTAATTGATGAAACTGGTCTTACTATGGAGGAAATTCTTGGTACTGGTAAAAGTACAACTAAGAGTGCTTTAGTAGATAAATATATTAAATCACTATCTAATACTAAAGCTAGTAAGCTTGGTGTTATATTAACTATTGGTAAAGATATGGAAAAGGGTGTATCACCTATACCTATTGGTAAAGTTAAATCTGCATGGGATGTTGCTAACTATATGAACGCTATTAATGATATTCGTAAAGGATATAAAGATGGTCAAGTAAAGACACACTTCCTAGTCAAACCTGATGCAACAGCTTCTGGTGCACTTATAACCGTACTACAGGCTAGTGGTAGAACTGCAAATGCTGCTGAAGTAACTAAAGAATTAGTACTAGGTAAAAGAGTGTTTGATAAGGGTACTGAAACAGAGATAGAAAAAGATTTTACAGATATGTATGAGTTGTCTACATTTGAACTTAAAAAGCGTCTTGATGCCTCTAAGGAAAAAGTTGGGGATGAGATGGATGCATTAGCAGCTCGTAACAATCCTGCTTTAGACTTAATGCATAAGATTATTGACCCTGACACTGGAGTTATTAATGGTGCCAGAGATTTGATGAAATTACCTTTTACTAAATTTATCTATGGACAAGCAGCTTACAATAATAAGTTAGAAATTTCTAAAGAGATTACTAGTGAAATTATAGACACAAATAATGTTGGTCTTATGAAAGCTATTCTAAACACTAAACCGGATGAGGAATTACCTACAGGTTCAGAATTACGTATTAAGCTTATTGCTAAACTTGTTGAGAAAAAGGGTGTAGCTGATGAACTAGTCAGTATTGTTGAAGAAACTACAGGTGAACAACTATTTAAAGAGCAATCGGAAGAGTTGGAGGCTATCCATGAGCTATTGGAAGCTGCTAGATTTAGTGAGGGTACTCAATATGACCAAATACAAATAGTACCCCCATTAGCAGCTTTAGAAGCTGAGAATATAAATGATACTATTAACTACGAAAATATCCGTAGTGACTTTGGCACTACTATTGAAAAATGGAATGAAGCTGTTGTAGAAACAGGGGATGCTACTCTTACAACCATTAAAAAACACTTTCCTAATATGAACTCTATTAAAGTTCTGTTACAACACATGACAGATGCTGCTATCCTAGTTAAAGCTATGGAAGCTGTATATACTAAACCCGAATTTAAAGACTACAAAAACGGGCTTATGCTTAATCATGATAGTGTTGGTTCAACTGCTGCTTTTGCTATTGCACTAGAAGTAGAGTATAAAAAACAAATTATGGAAGTAAATAAGAACTATGACTTTGTTGAAGCTGCCTATAGAGAATTAAAATATGCTAAAGATAGAGTTAATGACCCAGTATTAAAAGCTAAAATGGAAGATAAGATTGCCAAATTAGAATCTGAATTACCGGCTATAATTAGTAAAAAACAAGCAGCTATCGGTAATGAAGTTATTGAAACATCTTTTGGTATTAAACCCAAAGTTAAAAAACTTGTGGCAGAGAGTAATCTTGAGTCAGATGTTACAGCAAAAGTTACCGAAGATAGTAATGCTAAGCAAGAAGTAACTACGAGTAACAAAAAAACTTTTACACAGAAAGAGATGAAACAATCTATTGTAAATACTCTTAATACATTTCAAAATACACCACTTGGTAAAATTGGGCTTGTAGCACTTAGTAAAAATCCGGATGTAAATATTGTTATTGATGAAAAATACAATGATAATAATCATTATGACCTTGCCTCTAATACTTTATACTTTGGTTCAAAAGGTAGTAAAGAAATACTAGTACATGAATTAGTCCATGCAGCAACGGCTCAAGCAATTGAAACTGACCCTAAATTTGCAGCTAAAGTTAGAGAACTTTATGAAACTGCTAAAAAGGCTAAAAAACAATTTACTCGTATAAGTGCGACTAAACATGTTGATGGAGTTACTACTAACATTTATGTAAACTTTATGGATAAGTTTGAGGCTATGGATGAAGCAGATGTATTACATGAGTTTATGGCTACAACACTTACTAATCCTGAAATGGTTAAGGAATTATCTAAAGTATCTTTTGGTAGAAAACTTATTAATAAAATCAAAGAAACTATTCTTGGTTTATTGGGTCTAGATGAAAAGACTTATAATACTGTATATGGTCAAATGTTGGAAACATTTACTGCTGCTAAATATGATGGTGATAAGGCTTCACCAGCAAAGACACTAAACTTTATTGATGTATTAAATGAAACATATACTCCGTATTCCCCAGACTTAGATAAAAAGACTGAGGGTGTCGATAAAGTTACACAACCAATAGCGGATACATTTGTTAATCTTGATGCAAAAATGGCTAAACTTATACAGTCTAGTTTGGATGCATCTATTGACTTCACAGCTAATAAACTTAAAGGTAAAGATTATCATGATAAGATGATGAAAAAATCTCGTATATACAGAGATACTTTTAACGCTGTACAACGTCAGTGGGATGAAAATACTCTAATAGGTAAACTTAAAATCTATATGAACTTAGATGATAACTTTGACTATAAGGCAATGAATAAAGTTATTACTCAATCTCTTCACGCAGAAGAGCGTAAAGCTGAGCTAGAACAGAAAGAAATCAATAAGCTACAGAAATCTATGAAGAAACTATTTAATGCCTCTGAGACAGCTCAAATGCACGCATTACTAAGTGAAACTCCATTATTTAATCTTGAGCCAAAAATGATACAAGATATTCTTACAGGTACTATCACTATTGACCAAGCTATTGATACAATTAAAAGTAATCCTAAACTAAACAAGAATCAACTTAAAAATGCTGACACTATTGCTGAGGGTCTAGCAGAATTTTATATTAACAAAGTACCACCTAAAACTGGTTTCAAAACAGATTTAAAATTACCTAAAGGTATTAAAGATACAACATCTAAACTATCTGCTTTATACGCAATGAAAAAAATAAAAGATGTAGATGTTTTACTAGCGGATATTAATGGTAATAAAGCTAAACAAGAATTATTTAGTGAGTTACTAGATATATCTATAGCTAATAAAACTTTAGATAATGAGTTAGATTCAACTATATCTTATGAAATTGATAAACACTCAGGTAATCTTAACCACATGGTATTTGAAACTAATAATGAGATTAAAGTAGTAACTACTCGTAATATTAATCAAGTAATGGCTAATGGTTTAGGTTGGAAAATACTTAGAAAACCTACAAAAACTCAAGCTGGTATTGTATACCGTGATGCTGGAGATATATCTTACCAAGGTGGAGCAGGAGTTAATCTTAAGACAGACCCAAATATAGATTTAAGACTACCTAGTGAATTTGAAGCATCAACTAATACTGCTGTTAATAATTCTGGTTCAAGAGCTAAAATCATACTTAAGAACCATGAATTAGACACACTTGGTTATGTACGTAATCCTGTGTATTCCTTAGTAAAAGGACATACTCACAGAATGATGTTACTAGAAACACAAGCTATTAGAGAAGAAGTTGTAAATAAATTTACTTACTCTGACAAAACTAAACCTACTAAAATTGAAAAAGACATAAAAACAGGTAAACATTTATGGTATATTAAATTACCAAAAGGTACTACATTAGCTGATATGCCTGAATTAGTACAGAAAAAATATACTGCTTCTAGTGCTAAATCTGATGTAGCTGGATTTGAAGGTGAAGTAACTTTAGTGCGTAAAGACATCAAAGATTTTATCGAAGGTTATAAAGAAATTCAAATAGGTGAAACCGGTACAACATTAAATAAAGCGTTTAATATCCTTAAAAAATCTATCTTACTACAGAAGATACACTGGGTTATTACAGCTCCTACAAAAATAGCTAGAGATGCTATATCAAATGTGTCTTATCTAATGAGTAGAAATGTACCTGTAAATGTTATATACTCAAAAACTAAAAGAGTCATGAATGAAATGACTGAGTTGAACCAATTAAGAGAAGAATTATTACACGCTGAATTTAAAAATCGTGTAAAAACAACTCCTGCTATGGTAGCTCGTATAGCTAAACTAGAGAATGACATTAAAATTCATCCATTGGCTGCAGCACACTTTAATGGGTTTATTCAGTCACTAGCAATTGAATTATCTAGTAAGAATGAACATACAATTAGTGGGTTGCACAAAGATATATCTACTCTATTAGATTACTTATTTAAAGACGACAAAGATGCTCTAAATATTGCAGGTAACGCAATAATGAAAATGAGTAAATTTGGTATTAACGGTGAAGACCTTCTTATTGCTGTAGCTAATAAATTTGGGTCAAAAGCTAAAAGTTCTAGTACTAAAGCTATGGCAGCAAGCCTAAAAGAAATGGGTGAACATATAAAAGATATTAAAGAAGAGGAAGATATTAGTGCTTATGTGCAAGAGTTTTTAGGTACTCCTGGAACTTCAATGGTAGCTATAGGGTCTGCAGCTGTACAAGCAGTAGATGTAGTTGCTAAAGTTATTGATTATGAACATATAATGGATAGTAAAGTTAAGAAGTTTAATAAGGATAATGGAAGAAAACCAAGTAAGACTGAGCTTACTAGTATGAGTGAAGATGCAGCACAAGAAGCTCTAGAGAACTTCATTGATTATAAAGTAAATATACCTAGAGAGTTTAGATTACTAGAACAAACTGGTATTACAAGCTTTATCTCGTTTACATCTAGAATTCAGAGAATTATGTTTAGAAGTCTTAGAAATAATCCTGTAAATGCAATGTTTACAATATTGTTTAATGACTTACTAAATTTAGAGGGTGGCTCGACTATATTCGATGCCAATATCTTTGAACGAGATATTATTAGAACTCCATCATTTGGAATGGATGTAATATTTCCTACAAAAGTATTTGGATAAAGAGGGCACTAGTCCCTCTTGTATCTTGATGCATTAATTTCATATAGAACACTTCCTACAAGAATTAATACATTTACGGCAATTTTAATTCTGCCTGGCGTAAATAAAGCTAACATTTGGAACCCTTTAATAGTATGGCATGCCCGAAAGGATTTGAACCTCTGACTTGAGAATTTGGAATTCCCTACTCTACCAGCTGAGTTACGGACATATAGCAAGGGTAAATGTTAGTTATTTGATTGTGGATGGGGTAGTAGGACTCGAACCTACGAATGTCACGCCCAAAACGTGATGCCTTACCGCTTGGCGATACCCCAATAATTATGGAAGAGTAGACAGGATTCGAACCTGCGGCAGAATTATCTGCGTCTGTTTAGCAAACAGATACCTTAAACCACTCGGTCACTACTCTATACATGGTGGAGAGAGTTGGCTTTGCACCAACGAACCCTAGGGAACAGATTTACAGTCTGTCTGCTTTGACTAACTTGCATATCTCTCCATGGCTGCGAAACCAGGACTCGAACCTGGGACATGAGAATTAACAGTTCCCCGCTCTACCGACTGAGCTATGACGCAATAAATGGTTACCCTAGTAAGACTTGAACTTACGACCTGCGGTATCGCAAACCGCTGCTCTATCCAACTGAGCTATAGGGTAACTTCACCAGTTTCCTGGTGAGTATGGCAGCATTGTACCAAAAAAGATGTAAAAATACAATACTACATATTGATGTAAATCAACAAAAGGAGTTTATATGAATAAATTTGATGTAAGTCATCACCTTACAACTTATTGTCTGTAGTTGTCAAACAGTGTGCATGCATAGCTAGTTTCCATTTGGATAAGCTAATTCGTGGTAGCCTTGATTTTTTACTATGTGCTATTTCAAACCCAATCATTCAGGGATTTCACTATGAGGGAACATCAAACTTTTAAGAACCCGATAATAAACTTACTAGACAATTTCCGTTGCTAGTATAGAATCTCATTCAAGTACTTACTAGAGCCAAGTTGCCAATTTTTACCGTGTTTTTGGTGGCTGCTTTACTTGTAGTTCTTGGCTCCATAAGTACTTATTGCTTTTGGACGATTACTCGCTCCCCTGGCTTCTATAATACTCACTGGCAAATTTTGTGATAACTCTTCTGCTCAATATTATAGTTAGCTATTTTAAGTCAATCTCGACTATAACTGCTTCCTCCAGTTACCAGGTATGTATATGGTGATTGTCTATTTATAGCCCCCGCACACCGAGTATAGGCTAGTTTTTGTCTTTAAAGATGACGGGTTTAACTTTCCCCACTTCTACTAACTTAAAAGTTAGGATTTCCCTTGCTCTTGATTTATACAGGCTGCGGATGAAAATTCTAATTCCCTTCCTGTGTAAGGTGACGTACAGACCCAATTGGGAATGTATCCACTGGTGGACTATCTTGGATTCGAACCAAGGACATAACCCGTTAGGGTCTGCTCTACCGCTGAGCTAATAGTCCTTATGATTGACAGTTGTCTATTTTACCAACTAAGTTAATCTAGAATATGTGGGTATTTAAGTATCGTAGTTGCCCTTCTACGCCATGTATTACACCAATGGAGGCGACCAGATAATCAGTCTGGATTTGTAGCACCCAATGCCGGTAATACTAAGCAGGCGGCTATAATTCCTGTCTTTTAGAGTGCTGAGCGGTAGTATACCACAAAATGTTCAAAGGTTAAAGTCGTCTAACAGGTATAACCTGATGTGAACTCTCGACTGTTTGGTAAGTTCTCCGAAGAGTTTATAACTACCCTGCCCATTATTTCGGACTACTGTATAAGATAGTTTAAGTCGTTACTCATACAATTGACTTACCCTAATTCATTGGGTCAATGTGAGAACTGTTACGTTAGTTCACTCTACGGGTACTCTTTGTATCAGAAATACCTAGACTGTGCTTGTACCATATATTTTTGTTTATAGTGAGTAGGTGGCAAACACTCATAACTCACTCACTCACTTATATGTTGTAGTAGTTTTTTACATTCCGCTCTTCCTCTACATAGGGAACAACCTTACCAACCGTGCACAGCCGTAAGGACGTTATGCTTAACGTTCATCAAGTATTTTCTGTAACTTTGGTTCAGGTGAAACAAAATCTTTTGGTTTCATTTGTTTACCCTCACTATCAGTACCCACTGCTAACTTTGACATATTAGCTTCCATTACAATACCAAGAGCTTTTATTGCTTGTTGAGGTGTTAGCCCCAACTTATAAATTGACCCAAACGCAAATACAATAGCATCTAAATGTTTATCGAGTCTATCTACATCTGTTAAATCGTCTTTATTTATAGTTAAGTTGATGATACCTCTAGATACTTCTTTAGCGTTGGCATTTATGTCCTCACCTAATTGGTAAGCTAGTTCTGTTAATACAAAACCCTCTAATGCCTCTTCTATTGGATAAGCACATTCACGCTCATCATCATAACCTTTATCTAACAACCCAGCTTCTTGGTTGAATTTATATATGGTTTTCAACGGATTCATATTCATAACTACTCTTCCTCAGCAAAAGCAACAACTTCCCAATCATTTGCTAACAAGTCTGATTGACTAGCTAACCATGGAACAATTGTATCATCTGCAGTTTTCATATCAATATGTGGTTGATAACTAATCTCTGTACCTTCAGGGTAAATACCTAGTAGTGGTGCACGATTTACTTTAAACTCTGAACCAGGAACCAAGAATATAAACATACGTTTACCATTCCAACCTGTCCGAGCAACTTTCTTTCCATTCTCAAGTGCAGCTAATGCTCCTCCGAATTTCATACTAATCCTTTAATGTTTATCTTTGGTTCTAAAAAACCATACTGACTGGAGTATAAAATTACCCCAAACACCTACTAAAATAATCATTTCTGTATCCATATTAGTCTCCTATATCACTATAGTCTGGCATACTATCAACTAACTGTTGTTGTGCAATAGTCTCTGCTGAGTTAGTTGATAGTTTAGCCTCCCACTCTTGTATGGCAGCATCCTTTATTTCTAAAGGAGCCTCAGATAATTTTAGTCGTTCAATTTTCTGTTTAATTTCATAATCTGTCATTGTTGTAATTCATCCACGACAAGTTGTGCATAACCGGCAATATCTCTCCAGTTATCATCATAAGCAGGGTCACCATTTGCAATACGAGCTATTTTATGAAATATCATTTCTATAGCTTCTGTCATTACAGGTGTAAACTCTGCTGGTTGTCCGTAGTCTACAACATGAGCATGAAATATATCTTTAAATTCTTGTGAAAGTGCAGCATGATTTTTAAACTCACCATAACGATTACCTCGTTGTTTTAAGGTGTCAGCTACAGATATATCTGTGCTTTCACCTGCATCATTAATACCTTCCATTACTCCTCCTTTTGTAATTGTTGTTGTA
>Ga0256837_1000907_pt1 | contig 22288 bp, 30 predicted proteins | sample 4562384metaG_FD_185976 | JGI IMG/M metagenome (GOLD analysis project Ga0256837, IMG submission 185976) | Hydrothermal vent microbial communities from Guaymas Basin, Mexico - 4561-384 | ecosystem: Environmental > Aquatic > Marine > Hydrothermal vents | place: Mexico: Guaymas Basin | collected...
AATTTTCATCAGTTGATTCGATAACTATGTCATCATAACCGTCAACTGGAGTAACTTCGGTATTAACTTCCATTTCGTTTTCGTCAATAACAATTTCTTCCTCATCAGCATCAGCTAAATCTTCATCAAGTGGTTCAACTTCAATAGCATCATAATCATCATATTGATTAGTTTTTTCATAAATAATTCCAGTTTCAGGATCTAAGTAAAGATTTTCTCCAATTTGAACTAGATTATCATCTCCATATTCTCCATATCCATCAAGTCCGTGTTTTGGAGAGTTATCATGATTCATTAAAAGTTCTAACATCATATTAGCTAAAACTACTGCTGCACCAGTTTGTCCTAATGCTCTAGAAATGTTTTCATTTGACTTTAATGCAAAGGCTGCACCTTGAGTAATTGCTAATCCTACAATACCTCTTAATATAGTACCAATTATGTCTTTTCTATCTAACATAGGAATTTTGGGAAGAACATATACAGTAGCAGCACCTGCTACAGCACCAATCCCAGCAATTTTCATGTTATTAATTACCATTTCTTTTATTTCACTAGTATCTACGAATCCTTCATCAAAAGTTATAACTTTAGCCATTTTATCCTCCTTGTTTATTTTTTTTATTAATTATTAAAACACTTTTAAAATTTTTATACTATAAAAGGACTATTTAGTTGATTATTAAAATGCAAAATAAATATAATAATTAAATCAATTATATAAGCTCTGTAATCCCTAAGGTAATAATTTGATTAGCTGGTATAAAAATAAAATTACCGAAGATATATTCTAGAGAATATTTCCCTATTTTATGTCCTAATAAATTTAATATTGGATACCTATCAAAGGTTGAAAAAGAATTTTGAAATTTGAAACCAATTCCGACGATATTTGGAAGTATGTCAATATGTGTAATTAAAATAGCTGTATCAATTGTTTTAAATTGAACTTCATAATTTTTAAATATTTTTATTTCATCTATTTTGTTATTATCTTTTTTTATAATTTTTTCATCATACCATGTCTTTTTTGAAATTAATTGAATGGTATCTAATTTATTTACAAAAATTTCTCCCTTTTTGTTTATATTTTTATTGATAGAAAATTCCGTTATTAAATCATTTTTTTCTTTTTTAATTTTTAATTCAATTTTGGTGATTTGCATTTTATGTCCCCTTTATGTTCTAATTTTACATAACCTCTCTGCAAACACAGACACTAAAATTTTTGCATCTTCTTTAGGATCATCATTAAATGCATATAAAGCTTCTTTATATTCTAATAAAAAAGATACTTGTCCACCTGGATGCAAAGGATAAGCGTTTAATTTAATTTCACCTTCTTCTTTTAAGGCTTTATTAGAATATAGATATATTACCTTATCTCTTGAAGGATTTAAAACTGTTATTTGCCTAGAAGCTTTTTCTGTTATATACTCAATTTGAACAAAAGATTTAGGTTTAATAAAAATAGTCTTTGTACCTATATATTCTCCACCACCATTTAAAAGGAGTAATCTAGATAAATTATCATTTAGTATTCTTAGTTCTTCCAATATGGCAGACAGATTTTTATCATTTTTATTTTGAACAATTTCCTCTCCTAAATTTATTATATTCATTAGAACACCTCTTTAATTAGATTTTTGAAATCTGTAGAAATTTCTTTTACTTTTCTAAATTTGACATACATATTTACAATAATATCGTAGTCATAATTTGGATCATAACCTTCAAATTGTGCAGGGAAAGGATTAGTATTTTTCGCATATTCGTTTTTAACCTTAGATTTTAACCTTATATTTTCTTTACTTGAAAATACAAAAGGAACTCTAAATTGTTTAAATGGATTTATATCCAACAAACTATCACCAATCTCATTAGAAGTAGGAAGGATATATTGGTTAATTAAACTACTTATGTCTAAATTTTCATATCCTATATCAGAAATTAGTCCAAATAGATATCCAGAAATAAATTTATAAATTTTACCTTTTTGTTCCTTTTCTAATGTTGTTTCTATAGGAGCAAAAAAGTTTAATTTTTTATAATTTTCTTTTGAAATTATTGGATAAGCTATAGTTTTAATATCTTCTACAATAAATAATTCGTTATTCCCAGGAACTAAAAAAGACATCTCAAATTCATCATTTATTTTTCCTTTAAAAGTTTTTGTTATTTGATATGGTGTACCGATTGTTTCTAAATTAAATCTTTTAAATTTATTTATAATATACTCTTCAGCTTCTTCTTTTACTATAATTCCATGGAGATTGATAGATGTATAATTTAATATAAACTCAAATACATCTTTTATATCTTCATATAATTTTTTATAGTAGTCATTTGAAGTAAATAAATAATTGTCAATTTTTATATACATTTGATAGTCATATTTACTATCCAATACAATAAAGTTTTCGTAATCATTAAATATTCTAAATGAACTAAACCCTGAAGTTAACATTCCATCTAAAGTTATAAAAGATGTAATAAAAGATAAAGGTAAACCGTTTAAAAATACGTTTTCTCTACTTACTATATTTTGAAAATAAAATTTTATAAATCTGTAGATTAATGGATAGCAAAAATAATTATCAGGAACCTGTTTCATTAAAGACAAACTAATACCAGATATATAGATTCTTACATTTTTGGGAATATCTAATATTAAAGGCTTTTGTAAATCTGATAAAATAAAGGAAAAAGTATATGGGGTCATATCAGCTTTTAAATCTCTAATAGCCTCTAAAATAATATCACATTTACCATATCCACTTTCTTCTCTGTAATATCCTAATTCTTCCATTTTTACCCTCTTTTCCCTACAAATAAAACTTGTAAATTATATATATACTTTAAATCTTCCACCTTTGGGATTTCTCCACCTAATAATTCAATTAAATCATAATCATTAAATTTCACTTCAACATCAATATAAACTCTATCACCTGCTGAAATTTTTATGCTTTCATCAGAAAAAATATTTTTTAAAAGAATTTGATGTTTATAGGCATTAAGCATATCAACATAATCATTTAAAATTATTTTATTTGTTTTTAAAGTTATTTTATACGGCAATGACATTATTGTGTAAAAAATTTTATTGTTCAAAAAGTAAAGTCTCGGGATTAGCTCCAAAAGAATTGAATGAATATATATATCATTTAACATATTAAATTCATGTTTATAAATTAGATAACTATTGTTGTCTTTTTTTATAATATCTTTTAAAGGGATATCTATGTATATTGTTTCAAACATTTTGTTGCTCCTATACTTTGTCATATATTAATACTATATTATAATTCTTTTTATTTTTTGCTCTTAAGTCATAAAAATTAGGTAAATATTTTTTTGTATTAACATTTGTTTCAACTACAAAATTGATAATTATTTTCATAGTTTCTCCTGCTTTAAATTGAAGAGATTTGGAATATAAAGTATAAAGTGGAATATGTAAAAATTTTCCAAAATACGCTCCAACAATTTGAGAGTTTGTAAATATTTTTCTATTTTGTGTAGCATTATAAATTTGGATTTTATCAAATGGACAAAAATAATCAAAAATTATATCTTTTATATAGTATTTCTCTTCAAAATATGGAAATGTGAAAGATACTTCAGCTTCAGATTTTTGTTCATCATATTTAACCATAAGATTTGCAATATATGCCTTTCTTTTTCCTTTTGCATAAATTAAATAATCGTCAATATTATGGAGATCAAAAATTTTATATCCTTCAACAAAAAACATTTATATAACTCCTTTTTTATCAAAAATATTGATAGTGTATGTATAATATAATGTAATAAAATCTATATTATTATCAAAATAAAGTTCTAAGGATACCATATGTTTTTCATCTATGAATATATTTCTTAATAAAACTTTGATTGAAAATATTAATCCTAAATAATCTCCATAGTCTTTAACAAAAGTATTTTCAATATTTAATGGAATAGGTGCACCAAAGAAACTTTCACCTAATGTAGAAAGTTGTGAGTAACTTTCTATGTTAATATCAAACTTAATTAAAGACAAATAATATTTTACAAATTCAAACTTTGGGATTTGTAAATCTTCTAATATTTTTTTATTTACTAACAATAATCCATTAAAACTGGAAAATGTTAGCTCTTGCCCTGGATCAATATAATATTTATTAGGAGAAGTATACTTTTTGTAAATTTTATCTAATTGAATTTCTGGCAAACTTCTTAATAAATTGAAATCTATTTCATTGCTCAAACTTACTAATTTGTCCAACTTAAAACTCCCAATGTTTTTTTTAATTATAAAAGTGATTTTTCATTAAGAATATCTTTAGCTTTAGTTAGAATGAAAGAAATAACTATTTTTGGTGTGTATCTATATATATATCCTTTTTTTAAAGCCTTTTTGCATATAGTTTCTATCTTATTAAGTTTTTTTGAATCTGGATAAAATAATTTAATAGTTTGTTTAAGTATTTCATTTTTGTATTTTTTTATAATCTCGTACGCTTTTTTTCTTTTTTTAGGATTTAATTTCAAAATTAGATAGTTGTAAATAATATCTTCAAATGAAAATAAATTAAAATTTTTATGAGAAGGCTTTATTGAATTTCTGTAGATATGTAGCTTCCTAAGATAGGACAATATTATAGGAGTTTTCATTATAGGAAATAGGGGGGGATGATCCCCCCCATTATTTTAATTATCTTAATCTAGCGTTGATCATTTCCACAGCTTTATTTACTAATTGTTCCATAGAAGCTCCAGCCATAGCTTCTTTGATGAGCTCACTTCTAACTTGTCTAAGAATATCGTATCTTCTCCATTTTCCAAGAGCTTCCCATTTAGCTTTATCAATTCTAGTAAGTGCTTCAGAAATAGCTCTTGCTGCTTCTCTAACAGCATTTCTTATAGTTTTTACTTTTTCACTTTTTACATTTTTAGCTGCAGTTACTTTTTTAGAATGGCTATAAAAGAATAAGGTTTCTTGTCCTCTCCAGTCTCTAGCACCTACTTTTACATCTCCAGATGCAAAGCTTTCGAGAGCTTTAGCAATTAATTCTTGTCCAATTGCCTTTTTTCTTAAAGAAGCTGGTAAATATCTGCTACCCATTTTATTCCCCCTTTTACTTTTTTTTTATTTTTGTTAATTATGTAATAATAAAATAAAAAGGGAGAATAAAGTATTTAAATTAATACTAAGCTATATTGTTGAATAAAAAATATAAGTTAAGAATTAATGTTTAACAGTTCATTTAAGGCTATGTCATAATTCTCAGATAATAAATAAACAAATGAAGAAGTTGTTATAAAAGATAAAATTTTTTCTTTGTTTTCTATATGGGACATTAATATCGGATCTTCTAAAATTGAAGATATGGATATCTCGGATGGTGATATAGGGGTAGCTAAAGAAAAATCTTTTGTTATATAGAAGTTCCCAATTTTTATATATTTTTCTTTATCTATGTGTTCTAATATATCTTCATAAGTTTTTTGTAATAATTCTTTACTTTTTTCAGTTTCCCCCACAAATTTTAACAGATAAGTCTCATTGTTTATTAGTGCCTTTAAATAAATAAGTAAATAATGATACAAATAAGTCTCATTGTCTTGAGCTTTAACAGGAATTTTTATATAATCCATAGCAACTATATTATCAATATTAACGATGGTATCACTAAGTATTTTTATTATTTTCATTTTTTAATACCTCACTTATTACCTTAAGATTTATTTCTATATCTTGTTTTAGTTTGTATAGAAATTTGTATATATGTTTTAGATTTTCCTTCAAATTTTCTAACTTATCCGAAGAAATCTCTTTTTTATATTTATCTATATTTGATATAACAAATTTTAGTAATTTCATAAACTCATATAAGGAAATCTCTTTTATTTCTACTATACCTTTTTTGTTTCTTAAGTTTTCAATAGGAATTTCTGATTTTACAATTTCATCTTTTAGTCCTTGTCCTAAATTTATTCTTAATGAAAATAACTTATTATGCTCTTCTAAATTCCTTGTAGTAAAAAATTTTTTATAAGTTTCTACATCTGGATGGTATTTTGCACTCCATTTTGGTTCTCTATCTTTGCCTTTTTTTATACGCTCTAATCTATCTCTTTGAGTCCCTTTTCTAAATATTTTTTTATGAGTTCCACAAATTGGACAAACAAAATATAGGTGTAAGCTTCTTTTCTTTTTAAGTTCATCCCCATCTTCATCTTTAACTATAATTTGAATTTTATCATCAACTAAAGATTTTAAAAAAAGTTTTCCAAGAGTATTTATATCTAATTCCATTTTTACCCCCATCAGCTATTTACTTGCTCAAAAAGTGATATTTCATCAAAGAATTTGTATAAATCCTTACTCATCTCAATTAAAATTTCTTTTTCATTTTTATCATTAAGTTCATTTTTAAGTGTATTTATTATTTCTTCAAGGGATACATTGTTATCATATAATTCCTTTAGAGTTTTTACAATATCAATATAATTCAAAAGATATTCCTCATACTTTTGAAAAAGTTCAGCTACTTTTGACTTAATAAAATCCTCTATTAAGTAGTTTTCGTTATATATTTCATATTCAATAAAGTTTTTTGTATAATACAAACTGTATGCAGTAGGAGTTAAACTATCAATGTAGCAAATTGGATTTTTAATGTAATTTAAAATTATTTTAACTTTTTCTTTTGTAATACCATTTTTTATATATCCTTCATCTTCAAGGATTTTTAAAATTTCGTCATCAGATTTGTTTTTTTCTAATAACTCCTTTATCTTCCTAATTAATTTTCCAGAAGTTTTTACAAATTTCAAATTAATAACATTTCGCATATTGAATAAAATAAATTTTAATTCTATACTCAAAGTTTTATAAAAGTAAGTTGCAAATTTAACACCTAAATTAGGATTGTATTTATTTAAACATTTTTCAAACAATATGTAACTTTCAGCAAATAAATCATTTATTTCTTCTTCTGATACTTTATATTTATACTGAATTTTTCTTAAAATTTTGTATACAATAGGTACTAGTTTCGAAAAAATTTCATGTTTTATTTTTTTTCTCTTTTCATCGGATTGTTCCTTGTAATAAAGATTTATCAATTCATCTACATAATCAAAATCATTTTTACTCATTTGTTAACCCATTTGATGAGGTCAAATAATTTAATGCATCGTAAAGTGTATTAAAAATTTGCTCTTTATTATTTTTACCTAATATCCATTTTTGATTTTTGTCAATTATTAAATATTTTAATATTAAGCTATCTTTTATATTCTCTATTTTTGAAAAATACATAGGAGCAGTCATTTTTTCTATTGGTTTTATCGCAATTTTGTCTGATAAATATTCCCATAGCTCACTTATATGGGGAAATACATAAGCATCATCCTCTTCAGATAATTCTAAATACCATACTTTTTCTCCATTATTGTCATAAATCCCTATTGCATCAAAAAGAGGAGAATTAATAACTCTTCTAAACAAATTGTCTAAATAATCAATTTCCATTTTTGTCATCTTTATCCCCCCTTTTTATTTATTTTTGAAATTTTATTAATTTTATCAATAATTTTAATTTTTATTTCATTTGATACAGTATTTTTCTTTAACAAAACAGAAAACAGTTTTTTAATATTTTCAACATCAGTTATATTTAAATTTTTCTTTTGTATAAGTTCGTCTATGTATTTTGCCAATGCTACTGATCCTAAAACTAATGAATATTTTTTGAGATCCTCTAATAATTCATTTTTATTTTGTATAATTTTATCTAATTCCTCTTTTGCTTCTTTCAATTTAGAAAAGAAGTTTATTAAATTTTCCATCTTTTATCCCCCTAATTTTGCCTAATTTTAAAAATTTTCTACAAATTTTCTAGCAAAATAATCTACTTTATTTTTGTCTTTTATAAATGGACTAACAGAAATATAAGCAATATTATATAAATCTGCTGCAGTTAAATTTTGCTTTATAGCTTGTTTAAATTCCTTTAACTGTGGTTGCATATCAAAAGATGAAGCTAATGTTTTTGCATACATTTCGATACCACTATTTGATGTATCTTGAATAGGTAAAGCTTTCATAGTGTTTGTAAGAACTTCTTTCAATAACATCCCATATTCATTGATTGATGGAATATTTGGTTTCTTTATTTCTTCAGCCCCCGCATTTGGAATATTATTTTGAATATTCTCTCCATGAGCTATCTTATTTGGTTTTAAACTAATTTTACTTTTCGAAGTAGTAGTAGGTTTGATAGCATTAATTTTATTAATCTTTTTCTTATTAGGAGTTAAAACTTTAGGTGCCTTTTTTACGGTTTGTGGTATTACTTTTTTGGGAGCTACGGTTTGTGGCATACCAGCATAGGGAGAAATTGGTTTTGGATCTATTACAACTCCTGGTACTGAAGTTGAACCCATTCCTTTCATTTGTAAAAGTAAAGGTAAAGATGCCAATAGTGTTTCTAATATATTTCCTGTCCCACTAGTATTATTTCCAAAAAGTTTGTTCATAATTTCTTTCATCTGAAGTAGCTTTTGCATTTGATCTAACATATCATCTTTTTTATTTTCCATAAGCATTTTAAATTGTTCTTTTATAAATTCCATAATATAAGAATTATTATTGTCTCCTTTCAACTTTTCAATAATTGAAATTGTTTCAATAAGTTCTTTTTTGTCATCTTTTGATAATAATTGTTGCATAAGCATTTGTTGTTGTTGTAATAAAAATTGCATAAACATTTTTGACATATCATCTTCTTTTTTTTCACTCATTTTATCTATTAATTTTAGAAGAAGGACTTTTGTAATATCATCTTTGTCTTTTTTATCATTTTCTATTTCATCGTATTGGTTTTGAGTAGAATAATTATTAGCCATAGATGCCTGTAATTCCAGTTTCATTTTTAATTCTTCAATTTCTCTCATTAGAACATCAATTTGTGGATTATGAGTTTGCTCTCTAGCTCTTAATAAAAGCTCTTCATATTCTTTTATTCTTTCCCTTAATAACTCTATTTCTTTTTTTAATTCTTCTTTTTCTTTTTCCAAAATTGTTCTTTGTAATTCTTCATATTTTTTCATTAAAAGTTCTTTCTCTCTCAAAATTTGTTTAATTATTTGTTTTTCTAAGTCTTCGCCTTCTTCTATATAAAAATCTATTTTTTCTTCATCATCCGCAATGCTAACAGTTGTTGTATAAATTATTTCCTTAGAAACTGGATCCAAAAATTCTAATTTATACTCTCCACCACCATATTTTTTACCAAACTTCTTCTTTAAATATTGGTATATATCTCTATCTTTCAAAACTTCCGCTGAAATTGTTGCAATGTAATCCCAAGACCCCTTTTCTTCATTTAATTTGTATATTCTAACTTTTGTTCTAGGTTGTAATTGTGAAAAAACTGATTTTAATACATCTGTCTCTCTATTTAATAAATCTTCTCTAATTATTTTTTTGCTTTCAATTTTTACTTCTTTTCCATATTCATCAGATTTATCTTCTTGTATATCAAATTTTTCTTTTTTAGATTCCTTTTTATTATCATTTTCGTTTTCATCAATACCAGCTAATTTCTCCAATTCTTTATCTAAATTTGCAATATCTTCTTTAATTATTTCATCAGGAATGATATTTTCAGGATCTATATTTTTTGCCATATTGTCCCCCTTCTGTATATGGTATCCTCTATATTATAACAAAATAAAATAATAAAACGATAGGGAAAAAAGGGAAAAATAAGAAAAAAAATGTAAAGATGAATGAAAATATTAAGAAGGAACAACAATGGTACCTGAGTGTTCAATATTTAAAATACCTGTTCCAGTAATCCCTTTTGCATTTAGAGTCATTTTTTTATATGGCATTCTTATAATTGTTTGTATATAATCATTTCCACCTAATTTTGTATTTAAAATATATGGAAAACTTTCTCCTTCTTTGGTTTCAATAGTTAAATTTTGAATTTCAATAGTATTTACAGAAAGATTTTCAATTTTTATATATCCATAATTAACAAATTTCTCTGGAGCTCCAGCTTCAACTAAATTAAATTTATAAGCTTGAATAATTTCATCTTTAGGAACAAGTATATCTTTTTTTTCATCTTTGAATGTAGCTATTTTCCAGTAATTTAGCTGTGTTAGACTTAGCAAATTAAAATCTATTGTATTTACCCAATTATTATCCGATAAAAATAATTTAAATAAATAACATACTTCTATTCCAGGTTTTATATATGTAGCCATTAATGGTGCATATGCTACCATTTTATAATTACTACCATCAATTGTTCCAAATAAACCAACACCATTAATCCAAAACGGATAAAAAGTTTTAGTTGCAGAAGAAAAATCATATTTAAAAGTTAAAATACCATCAAAATCAACATATCCTTTAACATCATCTTCCCAGATAACATTTGGGATATCTAGATCTGTGTCTTGAACATCAAACGGAGTTAAAGATTCTAAATTAACTGCTCCAGAAAATTTTATTTTATCAATTTTTACTTTAAAATTATTAATTAAAGCGTTTTGAAAAGTATACACGCCCCATTTTGTAATTCTTAATGGAATTGTTGCTTTAGTATTCATATTAATCCTCTCTAATTAAAGTATTCGTATTCAATTTGTTTTAATATTAATGTATAATTATCAGCATTTATTGGTAGAGTTTCAATAGTTATAACATTATTTTTATACAAAGTTATGTTACCGTAAATAGTTAAAATCCCATTTTTATTATCAAATTCCCAATTTAATGTTGTAGGTAAATCCCAAATTTTTTTTATTGGAACACCACAATATAATTGAATATAGATATTTTGTCCAAGTGCAACTGGATATTCTTGCACTAATATTGTTGTTTGATAATTCTCATTTTTAGTTTTTTCAAAAATTTGTTTATTATTTTTATAAATGTCAATTAAATGCGAATTTATACCAATATAATGAGTAAATTTATATCCTGTTAATTCTTTAAAATATTTGCATGGAATATTTGCATATAGACTAGTTTCTTCACTATTTAGCATTATCTTTATATAATCTTCTCCATGATAACAAGGAATTCCTCTAATGTAAAATTTATTTTTTGACTTAGAATATACAATACTGAAATTTTTTAGAGAAGCTTCATAATCTATTAAAAATGTTTTTTCTTTTCCATTTTCATAATATTTATCTGGGATATAAAAAGATATGCTAGTTTTACATCCAATAATTAGGGGAATATAGGATGGAATAAAAAAATTTACATTCATTTCTATACCTTATTTTTAACTAAGGTAATTAATTTATTATTTATAATTCCATTACCAGTTGCCAAATATTTAGATCCCTCATTAATATCTTTTATAATAAATGTGCAATTTCGAAATTCATTAGTTATACTAGAGCATATGTTATATAAGATACCTTCTATAGTTTTCTCACTATCTCTATGTGAAATTACATAAATTGGTAATACTAAAATTTTAAAACTTCCATTCTTAAATAATACTTTAGCGTTCTTGTCGATATCTGAAAAATCATATAACTTAATTTCACAAGGATAATAAGCATATATATCTGTATCCATTTTAGATAAAGATATATATCCTTTGTTTTCAATATTGATTAAATTATCAGTACTAGAATAAAAATCATTTAATGAAAGGTTATCTTCCTCAAAAACTAAGGATAATTTTAAAGTTAAATCAAAAGGATAAGATTTATGAGGTGTTTTATAATTAGTTTTAATATGATATTCTCTTTGTAAAGAATTTACAATCTCTTCTAAATGAGATTTATAACTTTGATCAGTTTTTATAGCTATGATTTCATTTATAGGATTAAACCCAATAAAAGTTTCATTTTTCTTATAGTTTTCATTAGGTCTGGAAATCAGTAGCTTATATGTTCCGTCAGTTTGTTCTATAACATCTTTAATATATATTTTTGAAAATTTTTTATTATCAGCGATTAATAAATACTTATTTTTAAATAATGAAGTTGCATTATCCACTTTAATTTTGTCAGTATTATAGGCAACGATATCTGTAAGTAATTTAGCTGTAGTATTGTCAGGCAGAACATATATTTTGCCGTGGTATATTAATTGATAAATTTCAAAGTCAAATTTGATTTTATCTTTTATATGCCCAAATTTTTTTCTGTCTTCTGATAGATAAATATGTATATCTAAATCTTCATCAAAAGAAAATTTAATATTACGAACAATAGAAATAAATTTATCAGTAAAATACAAAGTAGTATATAATTTTTTAAAGTTTGGTAAATCAATTATGTATTCTAATGAAGAAAGATCCTTATTATTTACATTCACTATAATAGGTAAATTTGGTGGACCACCACAAGGAGTTTCTACAGTTATTGTATATGGGACACCATCATTATTTAAAATCCTTTTACCACAATAATAAATATTATAATCACTTTCTAAAGTTGTTCTATATTCACAATAACATTTGACCTCTACATAATCTATTTTAACTTTTACTTTTGTAATTGTATATCCTGGGACTAATTCAACATCAAAACTTTTTTCAATATTATTAAATGTAAATAAAGTTAATTTTGCCTTTATGCTTCCGCTTTCTGAATCAAAATATATTGTAGTTTTCCCAGTATATTTAAAAGTATGAGGGAGTATCTCTACTACTGTATCTGAAATTTTATTATATCTTTTTTTTAAAATAGGATGAGCACTTAAAAAAGAAAGGAAATCTTCAAATTGTTTTTTAGTATTCTGAATATAATCTTTTTTATTGTAAGCTATTGGAGTATAAAAACTATATTCTGCCAATAGTTCTGTATAAATCATTTATTTCCTCTTATTTATGAATTATTATCGGATATATAAGGGATTTTAAACACTTTATCGCTTTTTACTTTTCTCAAAATTATACCATAGTTATATTTTTCTAAATTTGATGGTAATACTAAACATTCATATGCTTCAGATGAAAGGTCTTTAGTAGTAATAAATGTTTTTTGTCCAGGAGATGCAATATATTTTGGAATTATAACTAAGTTATATATTTGACCTAATACATTATTGTTTTCATCTGAAATATAAACTGGAACAACTAGTGGAATATGTTTTAATTTTTCTTTTTGTTTATCATTTAAATATTCTATTATATTTATTGGACTAATTTTTTGTAATTTATAAAATTCTTGCATTACAATAAGTCTTCCAAAGGTTGTAAAGTTGTATGGAAGTACCCCCGTTCTAATTTTTTCTGCCGTATCAGTTAATAATGAAACTGCATCTGTAAACAGTTTATCAGTCCCTTTGACTTTCACATTTTTTATTAGTAAAGCAAATGCTGAAGGTAAGTTAAACTTACCATCTAAAACTTTTCCAGTATGTTCAAACTGTAAATAAAAACTAGGTAAAGCACCATTTAATTTATCATTATAATATTTGTAATATGGACTTTTTTTTACCTTGTTATAAAGTTCACTATAATAGTATATACATTCACCAACTGGATATTTATTTACTGTTCCTTTTAAGGAGTATTTTTCTGTAATTCTGTAAAAATCAAACTTTATATTCTCTATAAACGTTGGATATAATAGTATAGAAAATGTCTCAGGAACTGGATATTCTGAAATAATATAAGGAGTTTTATATTCTCTTCTTAATTCATCCAAATAAACTTTAATTGTATCATCCTCTTCCTTTATTTTTGTTATATAAGCTAAATCGTATTGTTTATCATTATAAATAACTACAAATCTATTCGGAGATTGATATTTATAAGTATTTTTATCTATCATTATTTCTTTATTTATTCCAGCATTAACATCATTTAATCCTGTTAAATAATCTACCTTTTTAATAGGCTTAAATTCCCCAAAATATAAAATAGTTCTTACTTCATAATCAAATAATTTTGATAAATTTATAGTTGCATTATCTAACACTTTGTTATTTTCATCAACTAAAGAAACATTTATAGTTTTTGATCTAGGAGTATATTTTAAATTTATATCTACTAAGAAAAAGTTATCATAAAATCTTATAACAGTGTTAGAGTAAGCTTCAACTTCCAATGTATTAGCATTTTTATTATGAACTATTTTATATTTTTTAGACCAAGTTGGTGACATAGTTAATGAGCAAGTAAAGTCTTCTGGTTTATTTTCTAATACTTCTTCTTGAGAATTTATTACCTTTGTTTCTTCAGCGTTTATATCTTTTGAATAAATGGTAAGAAAAGGAATAGGGGTATTTTTAAATTTGCTAGGAGCAAAATAAATTAATTCACCATCAATTTTCAAGGGATATGGTGGAATAAGCAAAGGAATTTTATATATATATTTTTCAGACGAATAAATTAATGGTTCAAAAACTAACCATAAAGTATCGTGCTCTATACTAAAGGTATACTTATACCCAACCTTTTTATAACTAAATGTTATACTTTTATTATTGCTGTCGTATATGTGGTTCTCATAATTATTTTTTATGAAATTTTTTAATTCCATAAATTTTTCATTTAAAAATTTAACATAATCTGCAAATTCAGATGACGAATATGTTTTACTTAAAAATAAAGTAAATTTAGTATCCTGTATTGCCATTTTTTACCCTTCCATAATTCTTAGATCTACATCATTGTCTTCTGCATATGCATACAATTCTTGGTAAACATTCAAAACAAATACTTCCTTTGGTAGAACTGGAAAACCATTTTGACTATCAACATTTTGATCACCAATAAATACAACACTATCAGAGTTGTTTCTAAGTATTAACATTTCATATTTTTTTGATTCATCAGTTATTTTAACTCTTGCTCCTGTTGGAATAACAACATTTCTATTATAAAGTTTCCTTCCAGAAGCAGGGACGTTTATCACAATTGTTGTTTTCATTGTTTAAGCCCCTAATTAACTTTTGCTTCTTTCTTTTACTGCAGCATATGGAGCTATAAGTCCAGTAGGAGCAAAAACTCTATACAACCATGTTCCATCATCTAATACAGTATTTTCAGGCTCTAATCCTTGAGATCCTACAGCAAATAAAGATCCAAATTTTCCATAAAATCCAGAAGCTTCATTTCCATCTATTAAATAAATTTCAAATAGATATCTATCATTATTTAATTTATCAATAGATGCAGCACTTACTAAGTTATCAGGTAAGAATAAAGTTAATTTTTCTCCAGCACCACTTGTAGCAGTACTTTCATCTCCAGGTAAAGTAGGGTCCACTTGTCCTAAATTATTAATTAAACAATTTACATCACATAAATGGAAATCAGCTACTATATAAGGTTTTGGAAATTCTGATATTAATATAGGATTTATAATAGTTTGCCCATCGTCTAACTTTTGAGAGTTTTCTTTAAATGGATATGAAATTTGATCAACAGTTATAGTATTGTTACCTGTATCTTTTGCAAGTACAGTAACTTTTTGAATATATTTACTATCGGATATAATATATTGTCTATTCACCTCAAATTTTGAAGCATCAGAGACTTTTAAAATAACATTAGATCCTGTTGATACTTTCCCTAATACTTTTGCGTTATCACAATTATAAGTTGGTAAAAATTTACCGATATATACTAAAGTTGTAACTATTTTTGCAGGAGACTGAGATATATCAACTGATTTATTGATAATAATAGCCCAATCTAAATTTCCATATACCCAAATTACTCCTTGATCTCCTATTAAATCATTTTGTCCTACAGCAAAAAATCTTCCTTCTAATCCATAGCTATATCCTGTTCTAGTTTCTACATTATAATCTTGATAACCTAAAAATCTAATAGCTTTATCAGTAAGCAAAACTTTATAATACATAGCATCAAAAGGATTAGTTAAAGTACTTCCAGTATTTTCACCATAAGAATATAAAACTGCATAGTTATCTTTATCTTGATCAATAACTGTCCATTTCAAAACTTGACTTAACCCTTTGATTGTTAAATTTAAAGCTTCAACCTTTGAAGAATAAAAACCAGTGTAAATACTAATGCTATTGAAATTTACTGCCATTATTAACTCCCCCTTTTGCTAGTAATTATTTTATATGAAACAAGTATTGTCAATATTAAAATTACTGTAATTGCAAAAGCTATATATTTGTAATATTTTTTTATTTTCTCTATTTTTGAAACTTTTTTAATATATTTTTGACATTTGTTAGCAGCTTTTTCATATGGTAATCCCTGATTCATAAAATATTCAACACATTTGTTAAAGTTATTAAAAACTTTGTAATCTGTTGTCTTCATTAATAGCCTCATTTATTTTTTTTAATTATAAATATAATCCAGAAGATCTATATATTCTTTGTTGTCAAGAATAGATAAATCCTTGATATTAGAATTAATTATATATACAGTTGTTGGTCGACTAAGAATTATTTTCTCAAATGGAATTGGGACATCCATTATTAAATTTGGTTTTAGTTCTATAGAATAATCTTTGTCTGGATAATGTATTTCAACTTCAACTGGGAATGGAGTAATATTTTTAACTATGACTTTTATTGTTTCATTATCTAAGATATTTTTATCAATATAAGCTATGTTTTCTAACACTTTAACAGAAAAGTTACCAAAAGTTTTTACAATCATTTCTACCCCTCTTGTAATATTTTTTCATTTTCATTTATATTTCCTTTCTCTCCATCATCCATATATATTTCTTCTAAAGATTGTTTTGACATTATAGTTTTTACTAAATAATTGTTGTTAAACATTTCTTTTATCTTCTTTGATATTTTAAAATCAAGAATTTTATCTATTTCATAAAATGAGCTAGAAACATAAAATATATTTCTTCCTCTTCTAATAGCCCAAATATTTATTACAATAACTATATAAAAATCAATAATTAAAGAGTACATTTTATTAAATTCATGGTATAAAATTTCTAAATCTTCTATGTCTTTTAAAAGCTTGTATCTTGTTTTTATGTATTTAAGAATACTTTCATAACTTGAATTGAATAATTCATTTAACAATCTTATATCTTCCTCATCAAAATTTTCCAATATATAATTTGTTATTTGTATAACAAACTTAATTATTAATTGAGCAATTACCAAAATTGTTTTACATATAAAAAAATTCTTCCCTAATTTTTCAAGTTGTGCTTTTTTATATATGTTAGCTATTCTAGCTAATATATTAAATTTTAAATCTATTAAATGATCTATAAGAACTTGATAACGAGTGCAAAAAGTTGTGGAATTTAATGTTAGAAAGGCTACAAACAAATAATATGTTTTTTTAAGTTCCTTTGCATAAGTTTTATAAATCTGTGCATTTAATTTAGCATATAAATGCGGTGATATATCTTTTATTTGAGGTGGAATATAAGTAAGCGTTATAATTCTATATGAATATTTTAATACCCCGTCTTTATAATTTGAAAAACACTGACACAATTTTGAAAAATCACAAACTTCATGAATAATTTCTTTTAAAGCTTTTGCAATTGTACGAACAATTTTTTTATATTCACACTGTTTTCTCATAATTAAACCTCTTAAAGTTCAATATAATCTTCATAATCATCTTCATATAATTTCATTAACTCTATTATTTTCTTATGTATTTTGTCTAAATTTCCTTTTAAAATTTCTCTATCCTTTTCTAGCTTTATTAACATCTCATGAATTTTTTCTAATTTATTATTAATTTGTTTAATTTTTTCCTCGTTTCTAATACATCTTTCATTTAAAGAACTTGAATACATTTGGTTATGTTCTATTTTAGTCACCAATTTATTAACTTCCCTTTCCAAAAATTTCAACATTTCCCGTATTTCTTCATTTTCCAATTCTTTTTCTAATTTTTCAAGTTTAACCAGAATTTCCTTATATTTTTCCTCTATATTTTCACTGGTACATTTAACTTTTTCATTTTTTTTATTATTACTCATTTTATGTTTTATACTAGCTATAAAATCCCCAAAGGAAATTTTTAAATTACCTTTATAAGCAGATATGATAATTGTTATTCCAAAAAACATAAAACCAAAAAACAATATAGCTTGCACTGGATCTTTTGTCCATAAATTGTATAAATCAAAAAACATATTTTTAAAATTTCTAAAAATTACTTCAGCAGTATTAGCATCTAATTGTTTTTCCATTTTTTAAGCTCCAATAAATTTTTAAGTTTTGAAACAACCTTTTTATTTGTATTATTATTTTTAGAAAACTTCACATTATTTGCATACTTAAAATCAAATGGGAAAGTAAAACCATCTTTACTTTTTACATATTTCAAAATATATTTGCCTTCTTCATTTTTTAATGATATTCTTTTCTTTAAAAAAGAATTTATTAAATTTTCTAGTTTTTTATCTTTAAATTTTATTTCCTTTAACTCTCTTTTTATTTTATTTGTTTGCTTTATATATAACTTACGATTAACACATATTAGTGTTAAATATATATCTTTTATTTTTAAATCGTATTTAGCTATTAAATTGAGAATATTTTTTAAAATTTTTAAAATTTTATTACTCTTGATAATTAAATATTTTTCTTCCACTCTTACTCCTGCAATGCTGATATTAAATTAATAGCTTCAGAAAGCTGTAAAGATGCTAATCCAATTGAAGTAAAACCAGCTAAAATTGTAGCTAATTTGTATGAATAATCATCATGTTTAATTTTTAAAGATTTTCTTAAGAGTATTGTTGAAAAAATTAAACCAATGATGGATAGAACTATTTTCTTTATTAAAACATTTTTAAATTCAACTTTTAATACTTCTTTATAATCTGGTGGATATTTTGCTAATTCATTTTTTAAAACAGAAACTTTTTCATCCATTGTGTCAGCTAAATAAATTTTCTTTTCTAAATTTTTTATTGCTGAAGAAATATTTGACGTCTTATAAAGAGAATTAACAGTTGAAAATTTAGGCATAGCTTTTAAATTCTCATAAACTTTATGCATAGACATTTTTTTACCCCTCTAACTAATATCTAACCAAGATAATCCTTGTCTAATTAAAAAGAATAATAAATCTTTTTTAGCCATTTTTTTAATATCTTCTTTTGGAAGTAGCTTTTTAGTTTCATCAACCTTTAATCCATCTGGTATCTTATCGACATCCTTATTTCTTACAAAAACTATAATCAGATCCTTTTGATTCTTGTACATTCTATAAGAGATATGATGTGTATTTAAATAATCTATTAAATAACTAAGTGTAGGAGACACTACATATCCAACATAAATAGGTTTCCATAAATTTTCTTTTATTATCTTTTGAGCTTTATCTAAATGTTTTTTATCGACCAATAAAACTATATATCCATTTTTCTTTTTCAGTTTTATAGGAATTTTATTATTATAAAAACTTAGCACTATATCTATTAATGTGTCCAAATATTTAGTTTTAAAAACTTTAACATATTTATTTTCTGCCTTCATATCACTCTCCTAATTTTTTTTAATTATAAAAAAGACTTAAATTTTTTCAGTTTTTGTGCTATGATATTTTTAATGAAAAGTATACAAAACCTTGTACACATATAAAAAAAGGGGGAATAAAATGATGTATAACAAAGAAACTAAAAATTATAATTACTATGACATATTAGAAAAAGGCTATTTGTCCTTTCGAAAAATTTCTTTTTCGAAATTAAAAACAGCCGAATGTCCACTAAAATACACATTAAAATATATTTATGGATTTAATACTCAAATAGAAAATATCCATTTAGAGATTGGGAAAGAAATTCATAAATTGTTTGAGCTGACATTATCTGATTTAAAAAATAATACTGATAAAAACTCAATTGAAATTATGAATATATTAGAAAATGGAACTTATAAACAAAAATTCGAAACTCAAGATGTAATTTCAGCATTATTTAATATAAAGAAAAAAGCAAACATTTTATTAGAAAAATATAATTTTGAGATGGAAATAGAAAAAAGTTTTAACTACAAACTAAAAGAGTTTGAACTTCTAGGAATTTTTGATTTGTTATTTTTTAACCCAAAGACTAAGCAAGTAATAATAGTAGACCATAAAACTGGAAAAAAAATATATCCAAATACTTATTTTGTTCAAGGGGCAATTTATAAATATATAGCCCATAATGTTTTTAACTCTAATAATGTTAAATTTTATTTAAATTACATAGTCAAAAATAATAATGGAGAGCACTTGATAAAAGTAAATATGGAAAAAGACAAAAAATATGAAGAATATTTATACAGCATAATTACAGAAAAATTAAATAAGTACATAAAAAATCCATTTAAAAAAGAAGAAAATTTCTTATGTAAATATTGTGAATATTATGAATTTTGTCAAAAATATAAGAATATTGAATATTCAAACGTTTTGGAATACATTATATCGTATATAGATGAAAAATTAGAAGAACTTGAATTTGCAATTTAAAGGCATTTTCCAACATTTACTTTAACACCACATTTATTTGCAAAATTATAAAATTTTTTGATATATCCTTTATATTTACTTTTAAATTTTAAAATTTGCCCAAAATCAAAATTTATTAATTTAGTTATTCCATCGTGATAACCATATAGATAACATATAAAAGGACATAATCTTGTTTGATCTATCTTATTTTTTAATCTTTTAAGGACAGTAATCACATCTTTCATATATCTTAAAGAAGCTAATGTTAAATTAAGAATTATTTGATAATAAGTTTCATTAGAAAGATTGTAAAAGCTTAATAATTTCCCTAACCTTTTAAAATCAGAATAAAAATTTCTAGTATTTTGAAATAATAGATAATTATTAGTATAATGTCTTATATTACTAGCTATCTTTTGCCAAAATCGTCTATCTTTGTAGTATAAATCTAAAAAGGCTATGCTCCTTAGTTGCCCAAGTCCAAGTGCTCCATAATCATTACTAACAGAATATTTATACAAAGTTTCAGCATAAAAAGTGGAAAAAGGAATAATAGGATTAAGATCTAAATTTAAAGACAAGTAATATATTTGGTTAAAAAAACTTTCAAAATTTTTTCTTAATAAATATCCAAGTTTTGTAGTGCTATCTTTTAAAGTTGTATAAACTGCACTTTTAAGTTTCTTTTTATCATGATAGTGTGGGTCTAAAATTATTTTCCATTCTTTTTTTATTTCATCTTCAAAAAAATTATTCCACATCAAATATAGAAAACTTGCCCCAGATATAAGTCCTAAAGAAGCTATTAATAATTCTTCATTCATATCAATTTCCCCTTGTTTTTTACAAAATTATTTAGTTCTTTTTTATATAATTTTAAAAAGGGATGAACTTCAAAAACTTTTTGATCTCTTACCTTTACATCTGGTTTATAATAAGTCATTAGGATGTCTTTATGGCTCCATCTTAAATAAGATACCACTATAGCTGGATTTAATACATTTAGTAATTTTGTAGCTAATGTTCTTCTTATAGAATGCCAACCCAAGTGATTCCTATGAGGAATATTTGCATACTTTTCAACTAATGTCCAAGTATACCTAAGTTGCGGAATACTTAAATTCTCAGTATTTAATAATTTAAAAAGTTTAAAAAACGGTAATGTTTCCTTAGGTATATAATGTTTTCTAACTACACCTTTTTTTGCAGTTTTAATTAAGATTTCTTGTTTATCTATATCAATATCTTCAGGCGTAATTTTTGATAATTCAATACTTCTTGTTCCATAAAGCATTGCAACTAAAACATTGAATCTAATTAAGAAATCAATATTTTTATTAAATACTAATTTAATTAAATTTTCACATTCCTGTTCTGTTAATGTGGGCTTATCTCTCATTTCATTAGGAAAAGTCTCTATGTCCCTTAATGTAAGTTTAAATGGAATATCATTATATTTACAGTAATGTTTTAAAGCATAAAATGCAACATTTCTTGATTTAATTGGATAGTTATACAAAAACTCCAATATGTTGTTTTCATTTACTTCATCATATTTTTTAAAATATTGAAGTAGAACATAAAGATAACGTTTAGGATCCTTTAACTTTTTCAAACGCTTTAAATACTCAGGAGTAATATAAGTCTCTATAATTTTACTCACTTAACACCCCCATTTATTTTTCAATTTGTTATAATTTTAAATAAAATATATATAGGGGGGGTATTAAATGTTTAATCCAATGCTAGCGAAAGAAAAAATAGAAAACATATATAACATTGTAGCAAAAAAAGCTTTTCCAGATTCCCTTTTAGAAAATGAGAAACATTATTTTTTAAGTTATTTAAATGATCCACATACAGGAAGTAGT
>Ga0256837_1000908_pt1 | contig 22281 bp, 24 predicted proteins | sample 4562384metaG_FD_185976 | JGI IMG/M metagenome (GOLD analysis project Ga0256837, IMG submission 185976) | Hydrothermal vent microbial communities from Guaymas Basin, Mexico - 4561-384 | ecosystem: Environmental > Aquatic > Marine > Hydrothermal vents | place: Mexico: Guaymas Basin | collected...
AATAATAGGGTCAGACCCTATTAATGCACTTTTATTAATTCTATCTTAATCCATACTTTTTTAAGTCTCTATTTGATATACTACCGTTCAATAGTTGGCGATTTTGTTGTTGATTGTATTTGTGAAGGTAGAAAATCAAGTGAATAATTACCAGTTATTCTTTGATTTTCTTGGAAGGTGGGACAGGGTCAGCCTAATATAAAGGTATATCAAATGCTGTTTCTAATCAAAATTGTTATAATTATTCTGCTTTTAGCAGAAAGATTATATTAAAAGCAAACTAGAGGAGTTGTAGCTCCTCTTTTTGTCCCAACTATTGATAACATTATACTATTTTTTTCATTTAATTACAATATATCAATTTATGCTTAATAGTTGATTTTCAACATCAAGTAGGACTTATTAGACAACAAAAAGCCATAAATAATGCAAAAGCAAATGGTGTACAATTTGGGAGAAAACCTAAATTAATACAAGAACAAGTATTACAAGCTTTACAGCTAAAAGGATATGGCTATAGTAACTCTATGGTAGCTAATAGATATGATGTGTCTAGGAGTACTTTACTTAGACATATTGCTAAATATAGAAAAGCTGGATAGTGATATTTAGATTATGATTCTAAGCGACTTATCCAATAATTTGGTTTTCTATGTAAATTTGCTATAGCCAAAACAATGATATGGTCTTCTCTGACTTGATAAATAATACCATATGGGAAATTCTTAATAATACATCTTCGAGTGTTTGGTAATATTTCATGCCAACCTTTAGGGTAGTATTGAATAAGCTCTAATGCATACTTGAACTCCGTTATAAATCTATACCCTAAATCAGGTTGCTGATACTCATAGTATTCAAAAGCATCATCTAGTTCAAATTCAGCAGGTTCTAAAAGCTTTATGTTCATTTGGTATATTTTGATAGTACTTTACTAGCATCTTTAGCTATTACTTTACCATTATCATATGCTTTAACTCTTGCCTCTATTTCTTCCAACCAAATGCTGTCAAGCACATTAGAAGGAGTATCTAAACTAAGCAACAACTCATCAACCAAATGAATCTTCTCTAGGGGCTTTAGTGACATAATTTCTTCTCGTACAGACATACGCGCTCCTTCATCAATTTTCCCCATTTTACCTAAAACAACCAAAAATACTGATTATTAAAAAAATAACTAAACCAATTGACTCGCTCCAATAGTTTACGTAAATTATGGCTAATTTGTTTGGCATCTCAGTCATCGTGCACGGATGAGATGGTGTAAGTCCAATATATCTTACATAAAATTTGAAGCTAAAAATAGTGGATGATTTTTTGGTGAATTATAAAAAATAATTTCTTAGAAATGCTGATTTACACACCCAAATTTTTCATTAAATCGAAGTTGCAAAAGAGTTTAAAGTAGGTAGAAGTACATTATTGAGGTATGTAGCAAAAGCTAGGGAAATAAACTAAAAGGTGGCGGTATAAAAAGGGGTGATTATGTCCCTTTTTATTTACTATCTAATACAGTTTAGTGACAAGCACTATCAGTATTAGCAGCATTACCGCCAGCTTGAAATGCACAACTTACTCCTTATGTTGGCACTCCCAAAACCCGCTCCAACCATAAATAAAAAAAGGCAAGGATCACTCCCTGCCTATTTTATACTGTGTCAACATAAAAGGGTAATCACTCCCTAAAGTTTCAACTGTGCATTTCAATAGAATGATAATACACCATAGCAACTTAAATTAGTATAAAGTGGTAATTGTGATGTAGATTATTTTACAAGAAGTAGCTACTAACTATACCACTAATATTATGAAATAATCAAGAGCATAGATTTCATTGCAGCAATTCTAACTCTAAAATAATTCTATAATTTTATCTTTATAATCACAGTAAAATAAATTTATAAAAAGCCTTTATTTATCGTATTTACAAGCACTTTTACATACTAGAGTATTCAGAGCTACAAAAACTATTCTATGGATATCTTGAGCCAGATGGTGAATATGGATACTTTACAGTAGAGGAACTTAAGAGAGTGATATATGATTATGATGTAGATATGGAACTGGATATTACATTTAAACCACAGCCAAATTTACGATCATGTGTAGTTCCTTATTTAACACTCCCACCCAGCACTACCCACGCATAAATAATATGCAATAAAAAAGGTAAGGCTATAAGCCCTACCTCTTTTCAGTGCTATATTTTGGGGATTTACCTAAAAAATAATTCCAAAATATTATTATAATCATGAAATAAGACAAATCATGCTAAAATAATAGTAAATAATTTTAGGGAAGACATTGGTATATATTACAGGGACACAGATTGATGATATTATAGATATTGATGATAGCTTAGATATCGTTGTGCTTGCACCATCATTTTGTTGGTTTAAAGTATTAGAGATACCAACAAAAAATTTACGAAAAGCGAAAAAGATTGCAGATCATATCTTAGGTGATAGACCAGCTCAATATACTGATATAGAGATTGTAAAATTTGAAGATAAATTTAAAGTATATTGTTATAATAAATCTCAAGTAGAAGATATAATTAAATCTCTAGGGAAAAGTTACAACAAAGTTTATTTTGCATATGAACTTACAGATAGTCTAATAAACCTTATCGATAATAACTCCTTTTTAAAATATTTCAAAACAATTAAAGATGAATTAAAAACAAAAAAACCAATATTAAAATTGAATATGAATCGTCAAAATTCATTAAAAAAAATAGTTATGATAAATATATTTTTATTTATATCAATGTTTATTTATACGCTAACTCAATTTAATGTACTATCGCAAATAGATGATAAAATAAATTCTTTAAAAGATGATGGTAAAAGTAGTTATGAGTTAAAATCATCTATAAAATCATATATATCAAAAGATAAAAAATCAAAAAATATGAAAGATTCATTAACAAAACTATTAAAAAAACAAAAAAACCTAAAATCAATAGAGTATAAAAAAGGTAAATTTTATACTTCTAAAAGTGAAGGAAAAAGTTAATGAATAGATTTAAACTATATTTGATGATTATAGTTTTATATAATGTAGTTTATGCAGATGAGATAAAAGTAGGAACTAGTTTTTTAAAAATGAATTATGTAGAAACAGGTAAAAATGGAGAGTTTTTAGATAGTGAACTGAGTAGTTATTCTAATATAGATGGATATAATATTACATATCAAAAAGATATTGGTAAATTAGATGAAGATAATAGTTTAGAATCTATTAGTATCTCTTTTAGAGATATGAAAGGAAGTAGTCTATACAATGGTTTTTTACAACAAAATGGTGTGATAATAGCACCATACCAAAGTGTAACTCAAAATGAGATTTTAGAAGCAAAAATTAGATTTAAAAAAACAAAATATAGTTTGGACTATGATTATACATACTTTGTATCATTTGCTAAGAGAGAGTGGACAAGAGATATGAGTGGAAGTCCATATGGGTATTTGGAATTTTATGAATGGAAATATTATGATTTAGGTTTTAAAACAATATTTTATGATGGACACTGGGAGTTGGGACTTGAGGTTGCTTATCAAAAAGCAATAAGTCCATCAATGATAGCCTATATGAATATAGTTTCAAAATTTGACCTTGGTACTACACAAGGTTATTATTATAAAATACCATTAGGATATAATATAAATAAAAATATGAAAATAGAGTTAGAGTATGAGTTTAATAAATGGTCAATAGGTGCTTCGAATATTGTAAATGGATATTATGAACCAGATAGTGATACAAAAAATGAGATTGTTAGTTTAAATCTTGTATATAAATTTTAGGATATAGTTTAGATGTATAGATATAATCAAATTGGTTTTTTTGTATTGATTGTCGTATGGTTTAGTTCTACATTTTATTTTTCATCAAAAATAAAAATAAAAGAGCAAGAGTATATAGCTAAAAAAGAACTTATCTCAAAATATGATACTCTTAAAAATAGATATTCAAAACAAACATTAGAAAAAAATAAGAAAAAGATAATAGAGTTTTTAGAAATATTTGATATATCATATAATATTAAGAAGTCAAATAGAGTAAAAAAAGATATCCTTACTTTTGAATTAAAAAAGAAAAATGTAAATAAAATAATATCATATATATTAAATTCAAATGTTGATATATATAGTATGAAGATCAAAAAAATAGATAAATATAAAATATCGTTTGAGGTTATAATATAATGAGAATAATAATATTAGTTTTTGTATTTATTTTGACATTTATTATCTCATTTCCTAAAGATAAAGTTTATTACTTTATGCTAAAAAGTTTATCATCATATGATATTCAAGTAGATACTTTTTCTAAAGATATATCAGTGTTTGGTATCGATATGAAAAAAAACAATATTTATATGTCTAAAGCAAAAGTTGCTTATGCTGAAAAGATAGATATAGGTTTATTTTCAATCAATTTAAATAATATTAAGTTTAATGGTACCTTTAAAGAGATGATACCTTCAATAGATAATATAAATATTTATATAAAACCAGGAAAATTTTTAGATATTATTGGTCAGTTTGGTTCTATAATGGGTTCTGTAGATATATTGGATAGAAAAGTTGTATTTAAAGCAAATATTACATCAAAAATATATAAAAAATACAATAATATTTTCATGCTTTTTAAAAAGAATAAAGATATAAAAGGGGAATATATATATGCAATTAATTTTTAAACCTTTTATCTTAAATATTTTATTAGGAACAAGTATGGCACTTCTTTTATCACAATTATCAGGATACTTTATGAAAGATTATCCTTCTAAATTTATCCCTTCCCAAGAGATAAAAAAAGATAAAAATTTTGATATCTTATCTTCTATCCCCATTCAAGAGAGAGTAGTAGTAAGAAAAGTTGTTAAAAAGAAACAAAAAGTTCTAAGAAGTTTTTTATTAAAAGAATTTTCAATAAGTGGTATTATTCTTGATGGTGATAATAGTATGGTAATCATAAGGGATACAAATAGTGGAAAATTTATGCAAGTGGGTGATATTCATAAAGGTTATAAACTATCTAAGATTTATGTACAAAAAGTTATGTTTATAAAAAATGGAAATAGATATTTTGCATTTTTAACACCAGAGGGTGAAAAAGAGTTTAAATCAGAAGTATTTAGTAGTCCTATAGTAAAAAATAGTTCTACAAAGAGAGAAGAGCTTACTGGAACAACATCAAGATCTATGTTCAGTGAAATAAAATATAAAAAAGGTAAGTATTTTATCCCTAGAGATTTACTTATGGAATATACAACTTTAAATAGAATATTTTCAGGTATATCAATACAATCATACTCAATAAATGACAAGATAAAATTTAAGATAAATTATATCTCTCCAAATAGTGTTTTTATAAAAATGGGATTAAAAAAATATGATTATATTATCAAAATAAATAATACTAAGATAAAAAGTGTGACAGAACCAATAAAATACTTTCAAAACTTAGAAAATATCAAAACACTCTCTTTAACAGTAAAAAGAGGAAATAAAATCAAGGAATTAAAATATGAGATTTACTAAAATTGTTGCAATAATATTATTGCTTTGTACTATAGAATTATCAGCAAAGAAAGTTACAATAAATTTCCAGAATACACCAATTATGGATGTTGTTAAGTTTGTAGCTAAAAAATACAATAAAAATATTTTGATAAACCAGAATATAAGTGGAAATGTTAATTTTATATCAAATAAACCAATTGATGAAATTGAACTATTTGCATTGTTGGAGCAAGTTTTAAGAGTAAAAGGTTATGCACTAACAAAAAGTGGTGATAATTATTATGAGATAGTAAGAGCTACAGAAGCATCGAAAGATGTGCAGATGGATAAGCAAAATACAATTGGTATGCAAATAGAGATATTAAGACCAAAATTTATAAAACCATCTGTAGCTGCATCTAAAATAAAACATCTTGCATCAAGATATGCTGTTATTACCAGTGATGATAAAATGAATCTTTTGTTAATCACAGATTATCCAAAAAAAATAAAAAATATTAAAAAACTTTTAAATCTATTTGATACAAATTTAAAAAGAGAACTAAAAATGGTTCCTTTGGTAAACTATAGAGTAAAGTTAGCCTTACCAAAATTAAAAGAGATGTTTAAGTTAGTTGCCGACCAATATAAAGGTACTATCGAACTTTTAGGTGCGGAGTATCAAAATGCTATTTGGGTATCTGCAAGTAGTGAAGATATAGAAAAAGTTGTAGAAACAATTAAGTTTTTTGATTCACAAGCCAAAGATAATATTAAAACAAAAATTAAAATTATATTTTTAAAAAATGCCAATGCAGAAGATATAATTAAAACAATCCAAACTATTGCAAAATCACTTGATGCAAATAATCCTATAAAAACAGTTGTAACATCAAATAAAGAGTTAAATGCTATTATTATAAACAGTAGTGCTAGTTCTATTTTAGAATTAGTAGAACTTATAAAGCAAATTGATATAGAAAGACGACAAGTATTTGTAAAAGTGCAAATTTATGAAATCAGCCAAAATGCAATTGACAATATGGGGATAAAATGGGGTCTAGCTGGTGGTTATGCTGATAATGTTGGTATTGCAACAACGAGTGTAAATATGGGTGGATCATCTTTTGTGTTACCTGATGTTCTATCTTCAAGTATATCTTTAGATAGTGTAAATAAAGGTTTGGCTGTTGGGGCTGTTATAGATCTTATAAAAGGTAATGGTGGAGTAAATACTTTATCTGAACCAAATTTATTGTGTTTAAATAATATTAAATCTACTTTATATGTTGGAAAAACACAATCTATATTGTCAAGTAGTGCAACAGGTGATAATGCAAATGATATTACAAGAAATAATTATACAAGAGAAGATATAGGATTGAAGCTTGAGATTACACCTCAAATTGCAGATAAAAATAAAGTTGTACTAAAAGTGAAATCTAAAATAGAAGATATTGATTCTACAAGTAATGTTGATAGACCAACAACAACAAAAAGAGAGATAGATACAACAACAATAGTTCAAAATGGTGAGAGTGTAATAATTGGTGGTATGTTAAGAGATTATTCTAATAATACAAAGTCAAAAGTTCCATTATTGGGTGATGTACCATTTCTGGGTGCTTTATTTAGAAGTGAAAGTAATGTAAAAGATAAAATATCTTTAGTTATTATAATGACACCATATATTGTGAATAACTCTTTAGAGCTTCAAGGTATTCAAAAAAAACTTGAAAATTTAAATAAACAAAAAATAGCATTATCTAAAAAAATAAAAATGGCAATAAAAAAACTAAAAACTAAAAAAACTACTAATGGTGATGGAAAAACTAAGAATAATATACATGAACAACATATCAAAATGTTATTAGGTAAAGATAATTAATGTTACCATTTAAAACTCTTAGTAATATTAAGTTAGAACCATGTTTTGATGTAGATGAATATGAAATTGCATTAAAACATAATGCACTATTTACTAGATATAATGATGATATCATTCTATGTTTAACTGAAGAGAAGATAGAATCGAGTTTAAATTATATTATACATTTAAAAAATAAGTATGAAATAGTACTACTTAGTTTAACAGATTTTGAAGAGTTATTTAGTAAATATAAAGAGGAAAAGTCAACACAAAATATTGATGATATTGATAATGTTGTAGATGATGATATATCGTTAGAAAAGTTTTTACAAAATGATGATTTATTATCAGAAGAAAACTCTGCACCTATTATAAGCTTTGTAAATACACTATTTATAAAAGCTGTTAAAGAAAATACTACAGATATACATTGTGAAAGTTATGAAACTAGAGGATTAGTAAAATTTAGAATAGATGGTGTTTTAAGTGAAGTAGCAAATGTTAAAAAGTCAGTTATGGTTTCTATCATAAATAGAATTAAAGTTATTTCACATCTTGATATATCTGAAACTAGAATACCTCAAGATGGTAGGACAAAGATAAATTTAGGAAAGACCCAAATAGATATTAGAGTTTCTATTTTACCTACACATTCTGGTGAGAAAGCTGTATTAAGACTTCTTATGAAAGCTGATAAAATACCTACTCTTGAGGGATTAGGTTTCAATGATGATACCACTGATAAATTGAAAGGATTATTAAAACATTCTCATGGAATGATTTTGATAACAGGACCAACAGGTAGTGGAAAGTCAACAACACTATACTCTTTTCTAAAAAATATAGATCATATTACAAATAATATAACAACAGTAGAAGATCCAGTTGAGTATAATAGTTTTGGCATAAATCAGATACAAGTAAATGATAAGGTTGGATTAACATTTGCAAAAGCTTTAAGATCAATCTTAAGACAAGATCCTGATGTAATTTTATTAGGTGAGATTAGAGATAATGAAACAGCTGAAATATCAGTACAAGCTGCAATGACGGGACATCTTCTTTTGTCTACCTTGCATACAAATAATGCAGCTGCCGCAATACCAAGACTAATGGATATGGGTGTAGATAGTTATCTCTTAGGAAGTACTCTTCTAGGTGTAGTGGCACAACGACTAGTAAGAAATTTATGTAACAATTGTAAAAAAGAGGTTATCATATCTTCTACAGATAGTTCTTTTTTTAATATAGAAAATAATAAGAAAGTATTTTCTGCTTCTGGCTGTGAAAAATGTAAAAATAAAGGATATCTTGGTCGTACTGCAATTGGTGAAATAATTACAATAGATGAGGGTTTATTAAAAGTTATAAAAGATGGTTGTGATGAATTTGAGATCAAAGAGTATCTAAAAGAAAAAGGTGATTTTATATCTATGCAAGCACAGCTTAAACATATGATTATCAATGGGACAACTTCAATTGATGAAGCTATTAGGATTGGTATTAAAGAGCTATGATATTTTCCTATGTAGGATATGATAAAAAAGGTAAAAAATATCAAAATAAAATTTCAGCTTCAAATATAGAAGAAGCTAAAGAGATTTTAGCAAAACAATCAATACTAATAGAATCTTTAAAAGAGAAAAAAGTTTGGTTTACACCAAAAATTAAAGGTTCTGAGTTGTCTTTAATATGTAGAAACTTAAGTATATATCTAAAATCATCTATACCTATTTATAAAGCAATTTCACTTTTAGAAAATAGTTATGAGGGAAATAGTAAAGTTACTTTATGGTTGCAAACTATAGGTAAAGAGTTAAAAGCAGGTGTTTCTTTTTATGATGCTTTACAAAATCAAACAATATTTAAGCTTCCAGATTATTTTGTTTATAGTGTAAATATGGCAGAAAAAAGTTCAAATCTTACAAATACTTTACTTGATTTAAGTGATTTTATAAGTAGTGTGGAAAGGTTAAAAGCAGAAGTAACAAAAGCATTTGTTTATCCTGGATTTATAATGTTAATTGCAGTTGTTTTAGTTAATTTTATGTTAACAAGTATTGTACCAAATATAGTAAGTATATTTGAATCAACAGGTGGAGAGTTACCAAGGGCAACTCAGATAACATTGATGATTTCTCATTTCTTTCAAGATTGGGGAATGTTTCTATTTTTATTTATTATTATATTTTTTACAGTAATAGGAATTGTATTAAATAAAAAAGGAAAATTTAAATTTGCGGTAGATAGTTTTATACTTAAAATGCCTCTTATAAAAACAATTATAATGAATTTTGAATTGGGTAGATTTTGTCGTGTGAGTTCGTTGTTATTAAAAAGTGGTGTACCTTTTGCTCAAACCATACATTTTTCTTCTCAAATATTTTCAAATCTTGCATTAAAAAAAGTTTTTGGTCAAATTTCTCAAAAAATAATAGAAGGTAAACCTTTTTTTGAAGCAGTGAAGTCGGAAAAAGAGATAAAGATACCTGCAGATTTTTTAAGTGCAGTTGCTATAGGTGAAGATAGTTCAGAATTACCATATACCTTAGAAACATTATCATCATTTTATGAGATAAATAATAAAGATAAAATATCAATTTTGTTATCATTGCTCGAGCCAATTTTGATGGTATTTATTGGTGGAATTATTGGATTTTTGGTAATATCTATGTTATTACCAATTTTTTCAATTTCAATTTAAAAATAGATAAGGATTTTATAAATGACAAATATTAAAAATAAAAAAGTAGAACTAAAAAAAGCATTCACATTGATGGAGCTTATGATAGTTATCGTTATACTTGGTATGTTAAGTGCATTGATTTTGCCAAATATTATGGGAAAAGCAGAAGATGCAAAAGTGAAGCTTAGTTGTATCCAAATGAAAAATATTGAAGAAGCTTTAAAATCATTTAAATTTGATAATGGAATATATCCAGATAATGAAATGGGTCTTAAAGCGTTGGTGATAAATCCAGATAAAGAAAGATATGTAAACTATCCTTCAAGTGGTTATTTTGAAGGAAAAAATATACCAAAAGATCCATGGAATGGTAGATATATATATACAAATGAAGATGATAATATAAATATTATATCTCTAGGTGCAGATGGAAAAGAGGGTGGAGAAGATAATAAAAAAGATATATCATTGAAGTCTTGTGAAAAATAGGGGATTTACTCTTATAGAATTACTTATAGTGATTGTCCTTATGGGGATAGTCTATAGTTTATATTTTTTTACAAAACAAGAAAGTAAAAACACAGTTACATTTACATTAAAAAACATGAAAGAGTATTTGAGAAATGCTTCTGTTAGTTATGGAGATAAACTAAAGCTGATATATTATTTTGATAATAAAGTGGTATATCTAACAGATAGTAAAAATAATTTATTAGAGAGTATAGATTTTGATCAAGAGTTAAGTGAGTATATACTTAAAAAAGATGAGCAAATAGATTTAAAACATTATAAACCAGTAGAGATTGGTGAAAACTATTTTGAACCAACTTTTATATATGAACGATTAGGAAAAGATCTCTTTTCAGATTTGATATTAAATAATAAAAAAAATGAGTGGTTATATTTTGATACATATTTTAATGATAGTTTCATCAAGTTTCTAGATGAAAATAGATTAATTAATTTTATAAAGAAAAAAGATTATCTACCTATGTATGCTGGTAAAGTAGAGTGAAATCTGCATTTAGTTTTATAGAGGTTATTATCTCTGTAGTGATTTTGAGTTATTTGGGTGTAGCAATTTTAAATTTTAATTCTTTTAATAAAAATGCAATGTTTAAAAATATAAAAAAACAAAATACTTTATTATTGACTAGTCCAATTTTAACTCTAAAAGATAAAATAGATAATGCAAAGGTGTATAAGTTGAACAACTTAGTAACATTTAAAAATTTATCAGATGAAGATAGAAACTTTTTAAAGAGTATTGAGATAAAAGCAAAAAAAAGGCTAAAAGATAAACTTTTTTTATACAATGATGGTAAAAAAGATTTTTTTGTAGAGTATGGTTCTTTTTCAATTAGTTATAAAGAAAATGATCCTCTTTCATTTATGTATATTGAGCGACCATAATGAAAAGAGATTATATAAAAAAAGGATTTACTTTAGTCGAGGTATTAGTTTCTATTACGATTTTAGCAATACTATTTACCTTTTTATCAAAAACAATAAATACAACTAAGAATCAAAATAAACCATATCTAAAAAAAGCAACGAAAATATATCAAGAATCTAAAGTATTTAAGTTATTAATAAATGATTTTTCTCAAGTAATAGGTGCTGCAAGTATTATTTATGGCAAAAGATTTGATATCGTAAGAATGCAAACAAAAAATAGTATACATAATATAATTGAACCATATGTAACATATTTTATAAGTAAAAAAGAGTTAGCTCTTATACGAACTGAATCCTTAGTGAAGTATGATCTATTTAGACGAAAGAATATTGAAAGAGTCTTTATTTATGGAGATAAGTTATCTGTTAATACTAAAAGTTTTAAAGTATATTTTGGTAATGATTTTTATAATATAATGCTACGTGTAAAAGAGATGAATCCAATAGTATTAAAACTAGAGAAAGTAAAATAATGAAAAAAAGTATAGTATTATTTACAACATTATTGATGATTATGGCTTTGATGAGTGTTATGATGATTTTTCTTAATAGTACTAAAGAAACGCAAAATAATATTACGCGAGAGTATGCTTTAATTCAAACGAATAGTATAATGAGCAATTTATCTCAATACTTTAATAATATTAAATTTGATGAAGATACAATTTTTTATGGTTCAAAAATGCCTTTTAGTTTGCCTTTAGGAAATAGTGATATAAAATTCACTATTGATTCTAATCAAAAATATTTAAATATTAATCAATTAATTATATCAATGAAAAATAAAGATAATATAGAATATACAAATTTTATATCATATTTATATCGGTATAAATTAAGAGATCCAGATTTTTTTATAGATATACTATTAGATACAATAGATAATGATACCTTTGAAAAAAATAGTGGAAGTGGAAGTGAAATTGTACTTGAAAATCCAATATTTCGTAATGGGAAAATATATAATCAAAAACATTTCCAAATTATATTAGATTATTATTTCTCAAAAACAGAAGATAAAGCAATCTATGATATACCATTTGAAAATCTTATATCATTTAATTCATCTTTACTAGATATAAATTTTGCTAATAAAGATATTATTAATATATTTTTTTATGATGCAGATCAATTTAGTTTAAATATGGTATCAAAACATGGGAAGATATATGAAAAATTTAAAGATTTACCATTTGATAAATCATATTTAAAAGAGTTAAAAAAAGCCAGATATGGTCATAATATTACGTTTAAAACAATAGTTATTAAAGTTGTTGTTGATCTAAAATATAAAGAACAATTTATCTCTAAGATAAGTTTTTTATATAATACGAAAAGTAAGAGTTTAGGTGACTATAAAGTTTTAGATATTAAAATATTAAAATAAGGTTTTTAAATGAATAAAATATTTTATCCTATTTTCTTATTAATAATTATACTTTTTGAAGGTTGTTCATATAAGCAGCCTATCTCTTCTCAAAGTTCTATTATACTTATAAAAACACCAGCAATGAAGTTTCATGATACAGGATTTGTTACAAAGTATAAAGATAATATACAATTACAAATTTTTAATGCAGGTCATTTAGTACTGAATCTAATAATATACAAAGATAAAGTGTGTAAAAGTACTTTTAAATGTCAAAGCTCAAAAGAGTTTAATAAACTATATTTTAATAGATCATATAAAGATGATTTTTTGTATAATCTTTTTAGAAAAAATAAAATATATTTTAAAGATAAAAAAAATAAAATTTTAATAAAGGCTAAAAAATATGAATAAATTTGTAGGTGCGCATATAAGCTCAAGTGGAGGTGTTCAAAATGCACCATTAAATGCAATGAAAATAGGAGCAAAAGCTTTTGCACTATTTACAAAAAATCAAAAAAGATGGGATGCAAAACCTTTTGATACTAAAACTTTAGATGCTTGGTTTAAAAACCTTGAGCTATCAGGTATCTTGCCAAAGCATATTTTACCACATGATAGTTATCTTATAAATCTTGGAAATCCAGATAGTGAAAAATTAGAAAAAAGTAGAAATGCTTTTATAGATGAGCTAGAAAGATGTAATATCTTAGGTCTTGATAGATTGAACTTTCATCCAGGAAGTCATCTTCAAAAGTTTGGAAAAAAAGACCCTGACCATGATGAAAAGCTACACTATAGTGAGTTAGAGTGTTTAGATTTAATAGCAGAATCTATAAATATAGCACTTGATAAAACAAAAAATGTAAAAGCAGTTATTGAAAATACTGCAGGGCAAGGTACAAATCTCGGGTATAAGTTTGAACATCTTGAGCATATAATTGATAAAGTTGAAGATAAAAGTAGAATAGGAGTTTGTATAGATACTTGTCATATGTTTACAGCAGGTTATGATATCAGAACAAAAGAGGCTTATGATAAGACATGGGGTGATTTTGATAAGATAGTTGGGGCTGAGTTTTTAATGGGTATGCATATCAATGATTCAAAACCACCTCTTGGAGCAAGAGTAGATAGACACCATAGTTTAGGTGAAGGTGAGATTGGTTGGGATGCTTTCAATTTTATTATGAATGATAAAAGGATGAATGATATTCCACTTATTTTAGAAACAATTGATGATACAATTTGGGATAAAGAGATAGAGGCATTATATAAATTTATTGCTTAACCGATATATCAAGGGCTTTTAAATATAATAGCTAAAATTTATCTATAAATAAATATTTTAGGAGTGTCCATGGATTGGGGTAAAGTAACATATATATTCTTCTCACTTATGAGTTTGACGACAACTGCTGGTTTTTTGTATGAAGATACAGCAATAGCGCTTTTTTTAGCTGCAGGGGTTAATGTAATATCAACAATATTAAAAATAGGTGTAAGAAACTTACTAGCAGCAGAGTTATTGGCTAGTTCTTTGGTTGCAGATTTACACCTTATTCCTGCTTTTATAGTTTATACATTTACAGATAATATAAACTTAGCAGTAGGGTTAGCAATAGGTGCAGTTGTTGCTAATACATACTCAATCGCATTAACATTAGTAGAGAGTGCAAAAAGTCAAGATAAGGAAGAATATTAATGGAATATAATCCATCTCAAATAGAAAAAAAATGGCAAACTTATTGGAATGAAAATAATACAAATGAGCCTTTAAGTGAAGATTGTGGACTAGAAAAAAAATATATACTAAGTATGTTCCCTTACCCAAGTGGTCGTATCCATATGGGTCATGTAAGAAACTATTGTTTAGGTGATGCATTTGCTCGACACTTTAGAAAAAATGGCTTCAATGTACTTCATCCAATTGGATGGGATAGTTTTGGAATGCCTGCAGAAAATGCAGCGATAAAACATAAGCTACATCCTAAAAAGTGGACATATGAAAATATAGATTATATGAGATCAGAACTTGAAGGTCTTGGGCTTAGTTTTTCTAAAACTAGAGAATTTGCTACAAGTGATGAACTTTATACAAGATGGGAACAAGAGTTTATCATCAAAATGTATGAAGAGGGTCTTTTATATCAAAAAAGCTCAACAGTAAATTGGTGTGAAGATTGTCATACTGTTTTAGCAAATGAACAAGTTGAAGATGGTTGTTGTTGGAGATGTGACAATGAAGTACAACAAAAAGATATGCCAGGATATTATGTAGCTATTACAAAATATTCACAAACACTTTTAGATGATTTAAAAGATTTAGAGGGGAAATGGCCATCACAAGTTTTAACTATGCAAGAAAATTGGATAGGTAGAAGTAGTGGACTTGAATTTGATTTTACTCTTAGTGATGATTCTAAAGAGAAGTTAAATAATAACTTTAATAACTATACAGTATTTACAACACGACCAGATACTGTTTATGGAGTGACATATTCTGCACTTGCTCCAGAACATGAGATAGTGACTTATTTAATAGAAAATAATCTTTTAAGTGAAGATAAAATATCTAAAATTAAAAATATGAAAAAAGTAACAGAAAGAGATAGAGCAACTCAAGAGAAAGAGGGATTAGATTTAGAGATAACTGTTATCCATCCTTTAACTGGTGAGTTAATACCTGTGTGGGTTGCTAACTTTGTATTAGCTTCATATGGTGGTGGGGCTGTTATGGCTGTACCTGCTCATGATCAAAGAGATTTTGAATTTGCTACTAAATATAAACTTGATATAAAAATAGTTATTGATACTATTGATGGTATTATTAATCTTGAAGAAGCATTTACAAATCCAGGTGTTTTAGTAGATAGTGATACATTTACAGATATGAAAAATGTAGATGCCAAAGATGCTATTATTGAGCATTTTGAAAAAAATAACTTAGGTAAAAGAAAAATAAATTATAAACTAAGAGATTGGGGTATAAGTCGTCAAAGATATTGGGGTGCACCTATACCTTTTGTCCATTGTGAAGATTGTGGAATAGTTCCTGAAAAACTAGAAAATTTACCTATTGCATTACCTGAAGATGTAAATATAACTGGTGAAGGTAATCCTCTTGATACTCATCCTACTTGGAAGCATTGTAGTTGTCCTAAATGTGGAAAAGATAGTATAAGAGAAACAGATACTCTAGATACATTTGTACAATCAAGCTGGTATTTTTTAAGATATGCTACAAATCCAAATAAATGGAACAATGAAGGTATTTCTAAAAGTGATTCTGATTATTGGATGGATGTAGATCAGTATGTTGGTGGAATAGAACATGCTATTTTACATCTTCTTTATTCTAGATTTTTTACAAAAGCTTTAAATCAACTTGGATACACAAATTCAAAAGAGCCATTTAAAAACTTACTTACTCAAGGTATGGTTTTAAAAGATGGTGCAAAAATGTCAAAATCTAAAGGAAATGTTGTAGATCCTGATGAGATTGTAAATAAATATGGTGCAGATACTGCGCGACTTTTTATGATGTTTGCAGCACCACCAACAAAAGAATTAGAGTGGAATGCTTCAGCTGTTGAGGGATCATACAGATTTATTAGAAAGTTTTATGAAAATAGTAGTAAATGTGAAGGTTCAAATGGATCATTGATTGAAAGACTTGTACATAGTGAGCTATCAAGTGATGAAAAAGATGCTAGAAAAAAAGTATATGAAGCATTAAAAAAATCAGTTGATGTTATGAATAAAACATTTGCTTTTAATACACTTATATCATCATCTATGGAAGCTTTAAATGCTTTAAATAAACAATCAAATCCTACAATATGGCTTGAGGGTTATTATGTACTTTCAAATATACTTGAACCAATAATTCCTCATACTTGTTGGGAGATTAGCAATAACTTATTTGCATTTACAAATTTCGAAAAAACACTTGAGATAAAAGAGGATGTTTTTGTAGAAACTAGTATCACTCTTGCTATTACAATCAATGGTAAAAAAAGAGGAGAGATTGAGGTTTCTCCTGATGCTACAAAAGATGAAATTCTTGTATTAGCAAAAGCTACGGATGTAGCTAAAAAATGGATTGATGGTAAAGAGATGATAAAAGAGATTGTTGTTCCTAAAAAACTTGTAAATTTAGTTGTAAAAGGGTAGAGAGGTGAAAATATACTCTCTATTTTTTATATTAGTATTTTTAATATCTGGTTGTGGATATAAGCCATCATCTTATTATGCAAAGCATGAGATAGAAGGAAAAGTGTTTGTTGACTCGCAAATAAATATCCAAAGTAGTGAAAACTCTATTATTATAAAAGATGCTATGAATGATATGGTTATAAATAGATTTAATGGAACATTAGTAAATAATCCTAGTGATGCGGATACTATTATATTAGTAGCATTAACTAGTGCTAAAAATAGTGCAATATCTACAGATAATGATGGTTATGCAAAAGCATATAGAATGACGGTTTCTATAAATGTACAATACAAAAAGGCTCAATCTAATAAAGGGTATAAATCAATAACAGTATCAGATTATTATGATTATTCAGTAGATGCAGACTCAGTTGTTACAGATAGAAAAAAAGAGGAAGCTAAAAGATTAGCATCTACAAATGCATTATCTGATCTTTTTTCTAAGATAGCTATAGAATCATTTGAAAAATAGTAATGGATAACTCATTAGAAAATTTTTTAGAAAAAAAAACATTATATTATGATAAAATTGATTATGATGTTATCTATAAATCATGGGAGATATTAAAGAAATTTATAAAATTACCATATGTTATACATATAGTAGGTACAAATGGTAAGGGTACAACAGGGAGGTTTCTAGCCTCCTTTTTAAATCAACTTAAAAAAAATATTTTACACTATAGTTCTCCTCATGTTGTAAAATTTAATGAAAGAATTTGGATCAATGGAATAGATTCTACTGAAGAACAATTAGAATTTGCACATTATAATCTTTTAGAAATATTAGATAATCAACTTTTAGAGAAACTTACATATTTTGAGTATACAACACTTTTAGCACTTTATTTAAGTGATGGTATAGATTACTTGATACTAGAAGCTGGATTAGGCGGAGAGTTTGATGCTACAAATGTTGTCAAAAATGATTTATCTATTTTTACTACAATTGATCTTGATCATCAAAACTTTTTAGGTGATACAATAAGAGAGATTGCTTCAACAAAAATGAGAAGTTGTAATACTCGATATATTTTAGCAAAACAAATTAATATAGAAGTATTAGAAGTAAAAAATGAGATTTTATCAGATTATAAAGAAGTTATTTATGATGATAATATTGATACTCCTAAAAATATAAAAACTCTACCTTTATACTTACAAGATAATTTAAAATTATCTTTAAATGTCCTAAGATATTTAAATTTACCAATAGATGATTTAAACATTGAATCTATGCAAGGTAGGTTTCAAAAAATATCTAAAAATATTATAGTAGATGTTGGACATAATCCTTTAGCTGCTAAAGTTATATTAAGTGAATTAAAAAAAGATAATAATAAAATTATTTTAATATATAATAGTTATGCCAATAAAGATTATAAAAAGGTTCTGACTATTTTAAAGCCAGTTATTCAAGAGGTTCAAATTATAAAATGTGATGATGATAGAATTGTTGATTCAAAAGTATTAAAAAATTGTATTGAAGATTTATCATTAAATGTAAAGTTTTTTGATATACTTAATATTACAGAAGATAATAAATATTTAGTTTTTGGATCATTTTTAGTTGTAGATGAATTTTTAAGTAGATATAAAAGAGATAAATAATGGGAATAAGAGATAAACTTACCTTAACAGTTTCTGATGTAAATGGTACAAAATCATATAGTTTACATAAAATTATAAAAAAAATATTTTTATGGTCTATACCTATTATATTAACAATCGGTACAGTTAGTTTTTTGCTTATATCACATCTAAATAATAGTGTTGATGATCTTAGAAAGAAAAGTAAAGATTTAATACTTCAAAATAATAAATATAATACTCAAATAGAATCAAAAATAAAATCAATAAAAGAGTTAACTACACAGTTAAATGATATAGAACATATTATAGGTATTGGTAAAGATGAGCATAGTTCATTAATACAAAGAGCTACAATAGCTAAAATAACCTCTGCTCAAAGAGTATATATGTTAAATACTATTCCTAGTCAATGTCCATTAAAAGAGTGTATAACAACATCAAAATTTGGATATAGAATTCATCCCGTAACAAAAGAAAAAAAATATCATAAGGGTATAGATTTAAGAGCAAAAAGAAGAACAGATGTATTTACCACAGCAGATGGTGTTGTGAAATATATCAATACAAAAGATGATGGAGCACTAGGAAGAGCAGTTATCATAGCACATAACTTTGGATTTGAAACTTTATATGCACATTTAAGATTTGTAAAAGTAAAAATTGGTGATGTTGTTAAAAAAGGTCAACTTATAGCTAAAAGTGGTAATAGTGGAAGAAGTAATGGTCCTCACTTACACTATGAGGTTAGATATGCAACAAGAGTATTAAATCCACAAAATTTCATAAGTTGGAATCTAAAAAATTATGAACAAATATTTTCAAAACAAAGGAGTGTAAAATGGGAATCTTTAGTAAATCTAATAAAAAGTCAAAATCAAATCATGGTACAACAATAATAGGAAATGGTACTATTATAAAAGGTGCTATAGAAACAGAGGGTTCTATTTTTATTGATGGTAAATTTGAGGGTATTATTGTAGCTAAAAAAAGTGTAACTATAGGAAATAGTGGTGAGCTATTGGGTGAGATAAAAACAAAAGATCTAATTGTTAGTGGGATGATAGATGGGATGTTTGATATAAAAAATATAACAATTTTAGAAACTGGTAAAGTAATCGGTAAGATGCAGTATGATGAATTAGTGATTGAAAAGAATGGTATATTTGATGGTATTGGTAAACAGAAGAATTCCACACTAAATAGTCAATATAATAAATTAGAGATTAAATAATAAAAGATGAACTCTATAGATGATCAATTAGAGAAGCTTTATGCTCAAAAATTGATTATTGAAACTCAAATTGAATTATTAGAAAATCAAAAGCAACAAAATATAAAAAGTTATATAACTTTAAAAGATTCTATATATATAAACTCAAATCATCTTTCTTCGAAAATGATCAAAAGTCTAAAAGTGTTTGCAACTTTTGAGAACCCACAAATTAAGATACTTCAAAATTTAAGAAAACCAATTTTTAACACACCTAAGAGTATTTATTCTTTTGAAGAAAAAGATTATCAACTAATACTCCCAAGAGGTTTGATGCGAAATGTTATAGAACTATTTAAACAAAATAATTTAGATACTTCATATATAGATGAAAGATTTTATAAAGAGGAAGAATTTCCAGAAATAAAATTTAAGCTAAGAGATGAACAAAAAATAGCTGTTGATTATATATCTAAAAAAGATTTCTCATTATGTATTGCACCACCAGGATTTGGAAAAACACTTATAGGTGCTAAAATGATAGAATTAAGAAAGGCCAATACTTTAGTTATAGTAAATAAAAATATGTTACTAGATCAATGGATAGACAGGTTTGTATCATATTTTGGATATAAAAAATCAGATATTGGGTTTTTGGGAAAAAGTAAAAATAAGTTAAATAATAAATTAGATGTAGCAACAATGCAGAGTTTAAAAAATAATATTGATATTATAAAAAACTATTCATTTGTTATTGTTGATGAGTGTCATCATATTCCAGCTTTAACATTTGAGAAAATTATAAAAAGTTTTCAAGGTAAATTTATACTTGGGCTTAGTGCGACTCCAAATAGAAAAGATGGTATGGAGCCATTGATATACCAGCAACTTGGATCAATAGCCTATGAGGTTAAAAGTAAAAAAAGTTTAACAAATAAGTTAAAGATAGTTGAAACAGAGTTTAGAAGTGAAGTTGATAACTTTTCAGATTTAATTGCTGAATTGATAAATGATAATAATAGAAATAATTTAATTATAGAAGAGATTGAAAAATATAGTAAAAGAAAAATATTATTATTAACAGATAGAATTGAGCATATTGAGAATTTAGAATTAATTTTAAAATTAAAAGAGATAGAGTATATATCTATTCATGGAAGCTTAAAGAAGAGTGAGCAAGTAGTATCAATGGAAAAAGTCTCAACAGCTTCTTTAGTATTAGCCACAACATCATACTTTGGGGAAGGGATAGATTTCCCACATCTAGATACTATAATTTTTGCAACACCAATATCTTATTATGGTAGGTTGGTTCAATATTTAGGTCGAATAGGTAGAGGTGGTTCAAATTGTCTAGCAATTGATATATTGGATATCTATAACTCTTTTACATTAAGTAGTTATAAAAAAAGAAAAGATGGATATAAGCAACTACATTATATTAGAACTAAATGATTATTATGATAAACTAGAGATAATTATAATAGTATTTAAGGGAATAGTTTGACATTTAAAGAGAAAAAAAAGAGTAGTTTAGGTTTATTATTTGGTTTGTTGATAATTATAATAATATTAGCAGTTGGTTATTTATATTTATCACCAGCATTTGAACAAAATAAACCACAAATTAAAATTGCAGATAAAATATATTGGAATTTAAAGTCAAAGTTGACTGTAGATTTTGAAGATGAGAGTGGAATAAAATATTATAAAATAACATTTAAAGATGGAAAACGAAATATTGTTTTAAATCAAGAAGTTATATCAAGTAATCAAAAGAATTTATCTATTGATATAGTACCACCAAAGTTAGATATGTTTTATAAAGGTGATAAAGCAGTATTAGAAATAGAAGTTGTAGATAATAGTAAGTGGAATTTCTTAGAAGGTAATAAGGCACTTAAAAAAGTTAATATAATTCTTGATACAAAAAAACCAGTAGCAAATGTACTTTCAAACTCTAGATATATTCAAAGAGGTGGTAGTGCAGTAGTTGTAGTAGAGGTTTCTGATGATAACTTAGAGGATATGTATATATCATTTAATGGTAAAAAGAAATTTAAATTAATGCCTTATAAAACTAAGAATTATTTTGTAGCACTTGTTGCTTGGCCTATAGATATTGAAGAGTTTAACAGAGTAAATTTAGTTGTTTTAGATAAGGCAAAAAATAAAAGAATAACAAAAGTGCCTTTTTATATACAAAAAAAGAAAATAAAAACTGATGATATAGAATTAAATAAAAACTTTATTAAAAATGTAAGTGCTTTTGTTCTTGAACAAAGTGGAGAAGCTGTACCAAATGACGTAGGTGAAATATTTGTATATTCAAATACTCATTTAAGAGATAAAAATATAG